>Ga0181533_1000451_pt1 | contig 54702 bp, 41 predicted proteins | sample PEATcosm2014_Bin_45_FD_119772 | JGI IMG/M metagenome (GOLD analysis project Ga0181533, IMG submission 119772) | Peatland microbial communities from MTU Mesocosm Facility, Houghton, MI, USA - PEATcosm2014_Bin11_60_metaG | ecosystem: Environmental > Terrestrial > Soil > Wetlands > Peat | place... | reverse complement strand
CATCGATCCCAGGTTCACCACGTGGCCGCGCCCGCGCACCACCATCCCGGGAACCACGGCACGCGCCACGTACAGCAATCCCTTGATGTTGGTGTCGATCATCTCTTCCCAGTCTTCAATCCGGCCGGTGTAGAGCTTCTCCATGCCCCGGCTCAGGCCGGCATTGTTCACCAGAATGTCGATCTCCGCCCACTCCGGCGGTAGCTCGTCAATGGCGTGCTGCACGGCATGGCGGCTACGCACGTCCAGATCAATGGAGTGCACGGCGGCGGCGCCGAGGTCCAGGGCGCGCGAGGCAATTTCAGCCAGTTTTCCGGCGCGCCGGGCGGCCAGCAGCAGGCGCGCTCCCTCGCCCGCAAAAGCCAGGGCTGTGGCCGCGCCAATGCCGGCGCTGGCCCCGGTTACGAAGGCAATCTTCCCTTTCAGTCGCATCTCAACTTTCATCTTACAGGCAGGCTTCTTCGCCGGGCCATTTTGTATTGGCCCACGGCCCAATCTTCCTGGGCCAGTCCGGCGGCGCGGGCCTGGGCAAAGACCTCGGCCATCAAATCCGCCAGGCTCAAACTGGTGTCGCGGCTGGCGGCGGCCTCGCGCAGCAGCCGCAAATCCTTCTCGCCCAGCTCCATCGTCGCGCCGGGCCGTTCCGGGGGATGCAACATCACCTTGCTGTACGCCTCGTAAAACGGCGACTGGAAGAGCGCGTTGTTGACGGCCTCGAAGAACGTTCCGGGATCAATTCCCTGTTTCTCCGCGTAGACAAACGACTCGCTCAACGACTGCACCATCATGGTGATGAGGAAGTTGCCGCCCAGCTTGACGGCATGCGCCTGCCGCGGCTCCGTTCCCACCACGGAGATGCCGCGCGATAGCGGCTCCAGCAGCGGCCGCGCTTTGGCGACTGCCTGTTCCGCCCCGGCCACCACGATCCACAGGCGTCCCTCTTCGGCCACATTGGGCCGTCCAAACACCGGCGCGGCCACAAACTCCTGCCCGCGCCGCGCGTGCTCTTGCGTGAGCCGCTCGCTCAGCGCCACGCTGATCGTGCTCGAGGAAATATGCAGCGCGCCCGGGCTCAACGCATCCATCAAGCCGTTCGCGCCAAACAGCACTTCCTCGTTGGCCGCATCGTCAAACAACATGGTGAACACGGCATCGGCGCCCAGTTCGGCCTCGGCCGGCGTGGCCGCGGCAATCGCGCCCTCGCGGATTAGCGGCTCCGTCCTGCCTTCCGTCCGGTTCCACACTCTCAGTTCGTGGCCGGCGGCAATCAGGTGCATCGCCATCGGCGTTCCCATCTTGCCCAGACCAAGGAAACCAATCTTCATGAGCAGATTGTAGAAGACAGTGGCCAGTGATCAGCTGTCAGTGACAAGTGATGTCTTCCACCGCTCGGCTGCTGGGTTGGGTGTAGAATTCGCGGATTGAATCATACAGCTCTCTTTTTTGCGGTCATTTTGTCCGCAACCGGTCTCCACGGCCAGAGTCGATCTGAGTCATCGCCTGTTTCTGTGCCCGACACCAGTCTGCGGCGATTCGAAGTTGGCGGGCAGGTAGCTGATCTCAACTCTAACGTCGGCTGTCCGCTGTGTCCGAGACCTGAATTCAATCTCGGCTTCAGCGCCGCATTCAACGTCAACCAGTACTTAGCAATAGAATCCCGGTTCAACATCACACCCCGAAGCGTTCCCTCGACCGAGTCGGCTCTCTGGGGCGGCCATGGCTCTGAATTCCTGACCGGGGCGAGAGGATCTGCTCGCGGGCGCAAGTGGGGTCTCTTTGCCGAAGCGGAGACTGGCTTTGTGAGTTGGAGCAGCGTTCCAACCTGGATCTTGTTCTCGTCGCCTCCGGGTCCTGTAACCGTCTCCGTCTACCAATCGGGAAGGCGCAGTTTCCCGGCAACGGAGCTTGGCGGAGGAGTGGAATACTCTCCGGCTTCTCGCGTGCTGGTGCGATTTGATCTGGGCGACGTGTTGGCACGGGACGACATCAGCCAGATCGTAACCTGGAACGGCATGACCTACCAGGATTGCCCGGGGCCCTGTCAATCCTGGAGGAATCAACCGCAGGCAACACTCGGCGCATACTGGGACCTCGGAAAACCGATCGTCCGGACGCTACCGGATATTCACCAAGCCCCCAGCCACAGATTCTTCGACAGATTCAACATCGCGCTCATCACCGTGAGCCTTCTCGGTCAAGCATCGGACGCCATCACCACACAACGTGTCGACCACGGCCAGAACGAAGCGAATCCTTGGTCGAAACCCTTTGTTGAGCAGGGCTGGCCGGGGCAGATCGGAATCGGCGTCCTTGATAACGCGGCTGAGTTGTCGGTGATGTACGCCCTGCATCGCATGAACCATCACCGGATCGAAAGACTCGTGCCCATCGGTCGCGCCGCCATCGGCGGAATGCAGGGCTACCGCAACGACCGGAACGAATGATGAACTGGGAAGCGCAGACCTAGTTGGGCGTGCCGGTGGTCTCGTCGCGGCTGAAGCTGCACTCGCGGCACTGGCACACGCGGCGCAGATACTCCCACAAATAGATGCCGCCGGAGTGGCCGTCAGCAGGGGCGTAAGAAACCTGCACATTCCGGATGCGCAGCCCAACTTTCCTCCGATCCGGCCCTACTCCACCGTCAGATTTTGCAGGAAGAAGTCGAAGTCCTTCAGCGCCGGCTCTTCGATCGAGGCAGCCGTGTCCAGCGTGACAAGGTAGTAGAGCTTGCCGGGAATGCGCTGCTGGCTCGGCGTCGGACGGTAGAATTGCGTACCTGATTTCGTGTCCGGCTCGGGCAAATCCGCCGGAGACTCGAAGATCAGTCCCGGAAACTCCGGCTGCTCGCGCTCGAAGAACACCAGTTGCGGCCGGCCGTCGCCTTCGCTCTTGTACGCGCCCGATTGCACGCCTTTAAAGGCGATGCAAGATGGCGCAGGACACCGGGCGGGCACAAACGGCTCATACGTGCCGCCCACCTGAAGCTTCTTTGAGTAGGCCTCGAGAGTCTCGTCTGCTTTAGGCTGCTGCACGAGCAGCATGACGCTGGGCCTCATTTTGCGTGTGGTGGCCTGGTAGGGCCCCGTTACAAAAAGAGCCACGCACGACCCGTTTGCGAATTCCAGACGCCCCACGCTCCAGTCACCATGGACCTGCAGCCTGACGCCGCAGAGCGTGCCGGTGACTACGATATCTTGGCCCGCATGTTCCGCGTGCCACACTTCTTCGGGCTTGTATTCCTTGTTCGGATCGTAGGCAACGAGCTGATGGTGGGCGAGATCAACGATGGTCGCGAAATCGGACGCAGTGCCGGCATGCAGCTTTTCGAGATGGTCCACCGCGCGAAGCGTGTGGGCGGGCAGATCGGCGATGGTCGTGCAGTTTGAATAATCCTGCCAGAACGCTACCGGAAGAGCCTCCCAGGCGTGACTGTTTTCAATGGCGAGAAACCCTTCAGCGCCGGCCTTCAACTCCCTTGTCTGGCACTGGAGTCTGCCGCGAAACCAGGGCGCGCGGAAATCGCCAGGCACCAGCTTTTGAGCCTCGTCGAACATGTTGATGGCCGTTTCATGGCTGCCCTCCACATCCACGTTGTAGGCATAACTCGCCACCAGCCCCGTCAGCAATCGCAGTTCTGCATTCTCCGGGTGATTCTTCGCCGCCAGCGTCAGGAAACCCAGGTCCTTGCCCAGGCGCGCGACAACCTCATCCTTTGCAATCGCGTACTCCCACTTCATGGTCCAGGATTTGCAGTACGGTTCGAGCTGCCGGGCGTCGTCTAGCGCGGCCAGAACGGCTGTCTCCTGCGGCAGCGCGTTGGCATGAATCGCCGCGAGATCGGCATGCAGCAACGGAACGGAAAAAGCCGCCAGGAAGGCGCACAGGACAACGACATTCTTGCGCATCGGAGCCTCACACTCGGAGAGTTGCTCCCCAGTGTAGCTTGTATCGCGAATCGGCGCATGCGCTGCGAGTTGTGTGGCCAATTCGCATGTGCGGGTCCGGAGACCCGCACTACAGCCGGTCAGGAGACCGGCGGTACTCAGGACGCTAGTTTGGCGTGCCCGTGGTCTCTTCCGCCGCAAACGTGCACTCGCGGCACTGGCACACGCGGCGCAGATACTCCCACGAATAGATGCCGCCGGAGTGGCCGTCGAGCCAATTGAACTGGATGGCGTAGCGGCCCACCGGATGCACGCTGGCCGGTTTCTGCGGCGGCGCATACATGGGCAGCAGAGCGGCCGGCTTGGGCCTGGGTTGGCCCGGCTTGCGGCCCCCCTGGGCGCGCTCCTCCACGCAGGTGGCGCACGGGCAGGCCTCGCGCAGCCAGGCAAAGCCCCACGCGCTCCTGTGGCCGTCGGCCCAGTCGATCTCCAGACCCTTGCCTTCGGTCATCAACACACGCACTTTCTCGGGCGTGATGGCGATGCGCGCGAGCGGCCGGTTCGGCTCGCCCTGGCGCGCAGTCTCCTCTTTGCTCGCGAAGCGGATGCCTTCGTGGGTCATAAGTACAGTTTACAGGGGTCAGGTTTCAGGGGTCAGAAGCAAGGGCTGCAAGCTACCGGCTACAAGCTGCCGGCCCCTGACACCTGAAACCTGACACCTGATCACTGCTTCCAAAAGAACCACGCCGCCATCGACAGCCCGATCGCCACGACGAGCCCGCGCAGCACTGGCTGCGGCACCCGCCGCGCCAGGCTCGCCGAAGTGTATCCGCCGATGGCCGCCGCCACCATCGCTGCCAGGCAGAAACGCCACACCACCTGGCCATCGGCGATGAAGATGACAAAAGCGATGCCGTTGGCCAGCAGATTGGCCACCACCTTCAGCGCGTTGATGGCGTGAATGTCCTCGTAGCCGAAAAGCGCGAGCATGGTCATGAAAAGAAAACCCGCTCCGGCGCCAAAGTAGCCCACGTAAAAACTCACCACTACTGTCGCGATGAAAAGCGGCAATCGGCGCGGCGCATGGACCTCGCCGGACCCCGCGCGTGCGTGGCGCTTGAACTTGAGCCGTTCGAGGGCGCGCGTCACCGGTCCGCTGACAGCGAAGGTGGACGCGGCAAATAGCAGCAGCCACGGCACCAGGCGCATGAACGTTTTCTGTGGCGTATTCAGCAGCACCACCGCTCCGGCCGTGCCGCCCACCAGTCCTGCCAACCCCATCAGCAAGGCCGCGCGCAGATTTTTCCGTACATCCTCGCGGTACGCGGCCACCGAGGTCAACTGGCCGGGCCAGATGGCCACCGTATTCGTGGCGTTGGCCTGCACCGGCAGCACATTCATGCCCAGCAGCGCCGGAAACGACAGAAACGACCCGCCGCCGGCCACGGCATTCAGCACGCCGGCCAGAAATGCGGCCACTACGAGCCACACCCAGTGCCAGTTGATGGTTGTCCATATGCCGGGAAGATCAGACATGAGATTTTTATTGTAGAGTGCCCGGGGTCCAGCGCGGCTTCACGGTAACCTCGCCGGATCGCCTTCCCTTATCACGCGCAAATTTTGCTTTTTTGAATCACATCGGCAAGGTATGCTCATGCCATGCTTCCCCGCCGCTTCCCCAACCTCGCGGTGAGATTTGCGTTCCTGACCCGGCTGGCGATGGGCGAAAATCGATGACGCACCGGAGGGCTCCGGTTCTGACCAGGGCGTAACCGCTTCACGGGCTCCAGAGTTGTGCACGAGGTCAACCATGCGCAAAGCGATCGCGACGTTTTTCGCGCTTTTTTGCGCGACGGCGGCATACGGCCAGTTCGCCGCGTCCATCGTTCACGCCGCGCAGGACTTTAGTCAAGAAGACGGCATCTCTGCCCTCACCCTTGCATTTGTTCGAGCGGAGGTTTTGCATGCGTAAGACTCTTTTGCTTCTTCTGCTTCTGCCCTGGCCTGTTGCCGCTCAAACGGCGCTGAGCATTCCGCCGCAGCAGTGCGTCTGGAAGCAGGGCGACGACATGCGATGGGCGGCTCCGGATCTCGACGAAGCGGACTGGCAGCCAGCGGCGACGTGGCTGGCACTCGCCACCCCGACGCCTTACTTCTGGCTGCGCTGCCGCTTCGATCCTGGCCAACTCGCAGCAGCCGTCAATCCTCAACTCCAGGTCTCCGGCGATCTCGCATGGCAGGTCTTCGTCAACGGCCGACAGATCGGCGTCTCCGGCAACATCGTCACCGGAACCCATACCGCCGGCCTTGTCGTCAATTACTCAGCAGCCGAATTCTCTCAGCGCACCGTTCCCGTCGTCGTCGCCGTCCGCATGACCTTCGCGCCTGAAATCAATGGCCGGCAGCAATTGCCCGGTCTCGCTCTCGGAGACGCGGAGCTTCAGCGCAGTACCTACTGGAGCCAGGTGTACGAGCGCACGCAATCGCAGTCCGTTACCTGGGCGTGTTACGCGCTCATTGCTTCCGCCGGCCTGTTTTTCATGGCGCTCTATTGGTTCGACCGCTCCCAGCGCTACATTCTCTGGATCAGCCTCACCTGGCTCGATCTCGCCGATCTCCGCATCAACGAATTCCTGGTGGCTGCGTCGGTCAACTACTCCTCGCACCTGGAATTCCTGTTGTACGCGCTGGGTCAAAGCCTGCCGATCTTCGTCATCCTGTTCTTCTTTGCCGTGAATCGCAAGCCTGTGCCCATCGTCTTTCGCCTCGTGCTGGGCATCAATTTCTTCTATCCGACCGTGCTCTTCGTGGCTGCTCTACTGCCACTGCGCTCGAGCGTTGCCCTGCGCTGGTTCATTGAAGTCCAGCCCACGATGACCACCATCGAGGTGGCTGCGACCCTCGCGGCCGCATTTGCTGTCCCTTTCGCGTTTCTGCCGTTACGATCGGTACGCCGGGGACAGACTGCGCTTGCCATCGTGTGCTTCGTCTGGATGTTGATGGACTTTTTGTATATGGTTGTGCAGTTCCCCATCCTGAATCTCGACATCGAGTCCATGTTTCTCAAGATTCAGCCGTACCGTTCCATGGCCATCGCTGCCGTGGTGGTTTCCATGACCATCCTGCTGGTGCAGCAATTGCGCACCACGAACCAGGAACGCGCAGAGTTGCACGGCGAAATGGCGTCGGCGCGCGAGATTCAGCAATACCTGATCCCCGATCAGCTTCCGCCCACTCCCGGACTGGCCATCCGCAGTGTCTACCAGCCATCGCGCGAGGTGGGCGGAGATTTCTTCCAGGTTCTTCCCGATCCGCGCGACGGAAGCACGCTGATCGTGGTCGGCGACGTGGCGGGAAAGGGACTGAAGGCCGGCATGCTCGCAGCGCTGATCGTCGGCGCTACGCGCACCGCTTTCAAATTCACCTCCGATCCCGGCAGCATTCTGGCCCTGCTGAACGAGCGCCTGCAAGGCCGCGGCCTGGTGACATGCCTGGCCATGCGCGTCGATCGCAACGGAAGCGTCGAACTGGCCAACGCCGGGCATCTGCCGCCCTACATCAATGGCAAAGAGTTGGCGCTGGAAGGCGCTTTTCCACTCGGCGCGCTGCCGGAAGTTTCTTTTCCGTCACAGCACTTTCAACTCAGCGCGGGCGAATCCCTGCTTCTCGTCTCTGACGGCGTGGTCGAAGCCCGCAACGCCCAGGGCGAGCTCTTCGGCTTTGAGCGCACCCGTGCCATCTCAACCCAATCCGCGGAATCCATCGCCGCCGCCGCGCAGGACTTTGGGCAGGAGGACGACATTACCGTCCTCACTCTGACCAGACTCGCCCCGGCTCCTGTTCCATTCGCTGAAGCGCGCACCGAACCGCTTCCCACCCCAGCCTGAAGCAGCCGTCAAGCCCCTTCCAGCGTTCCAACCGGCCAAATCAAGGCAAACGAAAACTCCATAAGTTTCTTAAAACAATGCAGTTGGCGTCACTTTCAGAATATTAGCGTTTTACACTCATATTTTATGAATCATTTATGCTATAGTTTCATCAGATAGGTTGAATGGCGGTGAGCCCAGCTCCCGCCTACCTACAAATTTTCGATTCACCTGGAGGAAATCATCATGGCTATCACCCGTTGGGACCCATTTCGCGAAGTTGTTGCCCTGCAGAACCGCATGAACTCCCTGTTCGGCAACCTGAACTCTGAAACCGAGAACCCGCTGACCACGGCCAGCTTCGTTCCCGCGGTCGACGTTTACGAGGACGAAAAGAAAGTCGTCCTCAAGCTCGAAGTTCCCGGCATTGAAGAGAAGGATCTGGACGTGAGCGTGGAAAACAACACCCTCACCGTCAAGGGCGAGCGCAAGTTCGAGAAAGAGGAGAAGGAAGAGAACTTCCATCGCATCGAGCGCCGCTACGGCAGCTTCTATCGCGCCTTCACGCTGCCCACCACCGTCGACACCGAGAACATCGCGGCCAAGTACGAGGCCGGCGTGTTGAAGCTCGAGCTCAAGAAGAAGCCCGAAGCCCAGCCCAAGCAGATCAAGGTCAATGTGGGCAAATCGCTGGCGGCGTAAAAGCAGCTTTCAGCTATTAGCTCTTAGCTTTCAGCTGGTCGTGCAACTACGAACGTCATCGAAATTCGAGATCGGCGCGCCGGGAGGGGTTGCAAATCCCTGCCCGGCGCTTTTTCATCATTCTGAGACAGGGAACGCCGTGACCGAGCTAAGCACTGGGTTCACCTGGGAAGAGCTAAAGGCTAAAAGCTAATAGCTGGGAGCTGTTCTCTTATGGCCATTCGTTGGGAAAAATTCACCGTGAAAGCGCAGCAGGCGATTCAGCAGGCGCAGTCGCGCGCGGCCGAGCTGGGCAACCCCGAGTTGCAGCCCGTGCACCTGTTGCTGGCGCTCATTGAGGATCGCGAGGGCGTGATCCCCGCCGTGCTTGAAAAGATTGGTGTGCCCACGGAGCGCCTCGAAAGCGACTTGCACGGCATCGAGGAAAAACTGCCTCGCGTGGCTGGTGCTGCCGCGCAGCCAGGCATGAGCCAGACCCTGAACAAGGCGCTCGAGCAGGCCTTCAAGGAAGCCACCAATTTCAAGGACGAGTACGTGTCGACGGAGCATTTGCTGCTGGGCATCGCCGGACTCAAAAGCGATCCCGCGCAGGCTGCCCTGGTCGCACTCGGCGCCACCAAGGACGCCATTCTGAAGGCGCTCACCGCCGTTCGCGGCTCGCAGCGCGTCACCGACCAGAATCCCGAGGCCAAATTCCAGGCGCTGGAAAAATACGCCAAAGATCTTACCGATCTCGCGCGCCGCGGCAAGCTCGATCCCGTGATCGGCCGCGACGAGGAGATTCGCCGCGTGATCCAGGTGCTGTGCCGCCGCACCAAAAATAATCCCGTGCTCATCGGCGAGCCGGGCGTGGGCAAAACCGCTATCGTTGAGGGCCTCGCCCGCCGCATCGTCTCCGGCGACGTGCCTGAGAGCCTGCGCGACAAGCGGGTGATCGCGCTCGACCTCGGCTCCATGCTGGCCGGCGCCAAATACCGCGGCGAGTTCGAAGACCGGCTCAAGGCCGTGCTCAAGGAAATCGAGGAAACGAACGGGCAGATTGTCCTGTTTATCGATGAGCTGCACACGCTCGTGGGCGCGGGCGCGGCCGAAGGCGCTATCGACGCGAGCAACATGCTCAAGCCGGCTCTGGCGCGCGGGGAGCTGCGCGCCATCGGCGCCACTACGCTCAACGAGTACCGCAAGTACATCGAGAAGGACAAAGCGCTGGAGCGCCGTTTCCAGATCGTCTACGTGGGCGAGCCCAACGTCGAGGACACGATCGCCATCCTGCGCGGCCTGAAAGACCGCTACGAGCAGCACCACAACGTGCGTATAAAGGATGCGGCGATTGTGGCCGCGGCCACGCTCTCGCACCGCTATATCAGCGACCGCTTCCTGCCCGACAAGGCGATTGATCTGGTTGACGAAGCCGCCGCGTCGCTCGCCATTCAGATCGGCTCCGTGCCAACCGAGATCGATCAGCTCGAGCGTCAGGCCACGTCGCTCGAAATCGAGCGCGCCGCGCTCAAGCGCGAAACCGACGCGAACAGCAAGGAGCGGCTCAAGGCTGTTGAACATGAGATCGGCAACCTGCGCGAACAAACGACGGCCCTGCGCGCGCGCTGGACCAAGGAGCGCGAGGCCATCAACCGCGCCGGTGAATTGAAAAAGAAGATCGAGGCCCTGCGCTTCGAGATGGAGGAGCAGACCCGCAAGGGCCAGCTCGATCGCGCCGCGCAGATCCAGTACGGCGAGCTGCCCAAACTCGAAGCCGAGCTGAAAAAACTGAATGCCGCGCAGGAGGGAGCGGGCAAAGACGGGGCTGGCGCCGCGCGCATGTTGAAAGAAGAGGTCGACGAGGAGGACATCGCCAAAATTGTTTCAAAGTGGACCGGTATTCCCGTTTCGCGCATGTTGGAGGGCGAGGTGAAGAAGCTCGTCCACATGGAAGATCGTCTGCGCGAGCGCGTGGTCGGCCAGGATGCGGCGCTCAGCGTGGTCGCAAACGCTATTCGCCGCTCGCGCGCCGGCCTCAGCGATCCCAAGCGCCCCATCGGTTCGTTTATTTTTCTGGGACCGACGGGAGTGGGCAAGACGGAAACCGCCCGCACGCTCGCCGAGTTTCTCTTCGACGACGAGCAGGCCATGGTGCGCATCGACATGAGCGAGTACATGGAAAAACATGCCGTGGCTCGCTTGATCGGCGCGCCGCCGGGCTACGTGGGCTACGACGAGGGCGGCCAGTTGACCGAGGCCATCCATCGCCGGCCCTATGCGGTGATCCTCTTCGACGAAATCGAAAAGGCGCACCCCGACGTCTTCAACGTGCTGCTGCAGGTGATGGACGACGGACGGCTGACCGACGCCAAGGGACGAACAGTTGATTTTAAGAACACGGTGCTCATCATGACGTCCAATCTGGGCGCAGCCATGCTTGCCGGCGAGTCGCTCAAGAATGAGCACGATCGCGACAGCAACGCCAATATTGAAATGGTGCGTGAAAGCGTAATGCGCACTCTGCGCGAGCACTTCCGGCCCGAGTTCCTGAACCGCGTCGACGACATCGTCATCTTCCGCCCGCTGGGCAACGCGCAGTTGAGCAAGATTCTCGACATGCGCCTGAATGAAGTGCGCAAGCTGCTTGAAGACCGAGCCATCTCGCTCGAACTGACGGAACCGGCGCGGCAGTTGATCCTCGCCGCAGGCTCCGACACGGCCTACGGTGCGCGTCCCCTCAAGCGTGCGCTGCAGCGCATGGTCCAGGACCCGCTGGCGATCAAGATCCTCGACGGCGAAGTCCTGCACGGCGCGCACGTGAGGATCGATGTCGACCGTAAGTCGAATCAGCTGAAGTTCGAACCCATGGGACGGGAAGCGATGGCCTGAGGGCAGCAGGTCAGCGAGTCAGCGCAAAAGCAAACAGGCTCCGCAATCGCGGAGCCTGATTGGTTTTTTGAGGCAGACTACTGCCGCAGTTCCACCAGCGTCGCTCCCTGGCCGCCCTCGTTCTGCGGCGCCTCTTCGATTCCCGCCACGTGCGGATGGCTCTTCAAAAACTCGCGCACGCCGCGGCGCAGAATCCCCGCCCCGTGGCCGTGAATCACGCGAACCTTGGGCAGACCCGCGAGAAATGCGCGGTCGAGATACTTTTCGAGCTCGTCGGTCGCCTCGTCCACCGTGCGCCCGATCAAGTTGATCTCCATCCGTATCGCGTCCGTATTGGCGCTGGTGACCGAAACATGCACGCCCATCTGTTTCCGCACAGCGCCAAGTGGGGCAGCTTTCCCTTGCCCGGAATCTCCTCCAAGACCTGAAGGTGCGGAGCACTCGTCGCGCTTGACGCGCATCTTGATCGGTCCCAGCGCCACTTCAAACACATCCTTCTCCACCTCACGCTGAACCACGCCAATCTTGTTCATCGACTTGATGAGCACGCGATCGCCAGGCGCGATGTGCCGCAGCACGTGCGGCTGGGCGTTCTGGTCGCCCTGGTCCGCGCCGGTGCGATGGGCGACGACGGTTTGATTAAAGCTCTCCTGAAACTCGCGCCGCAGCCGCTGGATGCGCCGTTCGGCCTCCTTCGAGAGCTTCTGCTGCGCCACGCGATCCTCGACGGCGCGCACGTTCTCGCGCATCTGGTACTCGAACTCCTTCATCAGCGACGCCAGCTTGCCCTCGAGCTCGCGCACGCGGTTGCGCACCTCCGCGTCGCCCTCGCGCTCCAGCTTCTTGCGTTCCTGGTTGAGCGCGTATTCCTGCTCGCGGGTTTTTTTCTTGTCTTGGTCGAGTTCTGCTAATTCAGAATGAAGCTTGTCGAGGAAGCGCGCAATGTCGGCCTGTTGCGATCCCAGCCGCTCCCGCGCCATCGTAATGATCGCCGCATTCAGCCCCAGCCGTTCCGCCGTCTGGATGCCCGCCGACGCACCCGGAACGCCCAGGTGAAACTGGTAATTCGGAACCAGCGTTTTCTCGTCCACGCCCGCGGCCGCATTGCGCACGCCCGGCGTGTTCGCCGCGTAGACCTTGAGCGAAGTGTGATGCGTGGAGACCAGCGTCCACGCACCGGCCGCGAGAAAATACGCCGCCACGGCAACGGCCAACGCCGCGCCCTCCTCGGGATCGGTCGCCGAACCCAATTCATCGAAGAGCACCAGCGAATGCGCGCCGGCCAGCCGCGAAAGCCGGTCGAGATTCGTGATGTGCGCGGAAAATGTCGACAGCGCCGCCTCGATCGACTGCGCGTCGCCAATGTCGGCCAGGAACGCCGTGAACACGGGAAAATTCGCGGCCGTGGCCGGCACCGGAATGCCCGCCTGCGCCATCATCGCCAGCAGCGCCGTGGTCTTCAGCGCCACGGTTTTGCCGCCGGTATTCGGCCCGCTGATGATCAGTTGCCGCTCCTCCGCTGTCAGCTCCAGATTCAGCGGAACAATGGTCCCTCCCGTGGCGCGCAATCGTTTCTCGAGCAGGGGGTGACGGCCACCTTCAATCTGCAACAACTCTCGTCCAAAAGTCGGCCCCACGCAGTGGAAGTCGCGCGCGAAGCGGGCCCGCGCCAGCAAGCTATCCACCAGCGCCAGCACCCGCGCACCCTCGACGAGGCTGTGCGCGTAGCCGGCAACTTGCCGCGTGAGCGCGACAAAAATGCGGTGAATCTCTTCCTGCTCTTCCTCTATGAGCCGGACCAGTTCGTTGTTTTGCTCGATGGTTTCGAGCGGTTCCACATAAACTGTTTGCCCCGAGGAACTGGCTCCGTGAATCACGCCCGTCACGCGCCGCTTCAGTTCCGCGCGCACCGGAATCACGAAGCGCTCGCCGCGAATGGTAATCAGTTCCTCCTGCGTCGCGCCTTCGCCAGTCAATTTGCGCAGCGCCGATCGCAGGCTTTCCTCAATCACTCTCTGCTGCCGCTCCTGCTCGCGGCGGATGCGGTTCAGTTCCGGCGAGGCATTGTCGGCGAGCGAGCCATCGGGTTGAATCGTGCGCTCAATCGACTCCGCGAGCGGCCGCAAACTCGTCGTCAGTGCCGCCGACAACTCCGAAAGTCCCGGCAGCTTACCCACCAGCCGCATCGGCGGCTCGCGCAGCAGCGCCTGCCACGATGCCACGTCGTTAGCCAGCCGCGCCACGCTCTGCAGCTCTGCCGCCTCCAAGGCCGCGCCTGCAATCTGTGCCTTTGCCGCGAGTTGTGTGGGGTCGAGCAGGCCGCCGAGAGGAATCGAAACCTGCTCCTCGAGCATGAGCCGCACCTCGCTCACCAGCCGATGCTGGCGGCCGATCCAGTCTTCATCGGTTGAGGGCTGCAAGACGAGAATCGCCGCTCGCCCCACCGGCGACGCGGCGTACCCCGCAACCAGCCCGAGCAGCGGCTCCCACTCGAGAGCGGCATAATCGGCGTGTTCGACCGGCGACGGAATGGGATCGAGAAGCATGTTCAGGAACTATGGTAGCGGTTCGGGGCGGCGGTGGTTCTGCCCCCGCCCAAGCCGCAAAAACAACAACGCGGCGAGCGTGGGGCACCCAGTGTCACTGCGCCGCACGCGCAACCGCGCCCCGCGTGGCCCTGCGCAGCGCCGCTCTCGCCAGCAGCCGCGTGGAGTCGAGCGTGGGCAGCGGCGAGTTTGCGTCGTTCATGAGCAGCGGAATCTCAGTGCAGCCCAGAACCACCGCGTCGCAGCCCTCCACTTTCATGCGCCCGATGATGCGCTGGAACGCGACAACCGCCTCCGGCTTGACAATGCCGTACGTCAGCTCCTCCATAATGATGCGGTTGATCTCTTCGCGCTCTTCGGCGTTGGGGCGCAAAGATTCAATCCCGCGCGCCGCAAGTTTCTCCGGATAGACCTCGCTCTCAACCAGCCAGCGAGTTCCCGTAATCGCCAGCCGCCGGTAGCCGCGTTCGGCAGCCGTCGCGGCAACCACCTCCGCAATGTGCAGCCACGGCAGCGGCGACCGCTGCGCAATCAATGGCAATGCCTGGTGGATCGTATTGTCAGGGCAGATGAGGAAATCGGCGCCTGCCCCCGCCAGAATCTGCGCCGACGCGAGCATCATCTCGCCCACGCCCTGCCAGTCGCCGCGCTCGATGCGTTCCATGTAGCCGGCGAACGATGGCGTGTGCATGGTGATCTCAGGATGCGCATGCGACCCCAGAATCTCCGCGCCTTCCACGCAAATTGTCCGGTAGCAAAGCGCCGCGCCCTCCGCGGAGCACGCGGCAATTCCGATGTGTTCTGGTCCGATGTGTTCCGGCATAATCCGATTATAGAAATGCCCGGAGAGTCTTTTCTGTTTCCCAGCTCCGCCGGGAGCAGTTCCAGTTTCTTGCGAAAGATTGGAATTCATGCCGGAGCCTTGCGGTGCAGGAACTCCATCATTCTACGGCGGCTGCGTGCTACTTGACCGCTGTTTTGGAAGCAGGGGCAGGAGTGGATGTCGCGGAACTGGACGAGCCGGACTCACTGCCGCTCGATGTCTTCGACTCGGTCTTCGATTCGGTTTTGGCCCCGGACTCGGACTTGCCATCGGTTCCGGTCTTCTTTTCCGCCGGCGCGGATTCTGTGGCGGAGCTGCTGCCCTCGGAGGAACTGCCCTTCGCCCCGTAGTCGTTCACATACCATCCAGCACCCTTGAAGTTGAGGCCCGGCGCCGTGAGCGTGCGCTCCAGTGCGCCTCCGCATTTAGGGCAGACCTTCTCCGGCTTGGCTCCGAATTTCTGGATTTTTTCAAAACGGTGGCCGCATTCCTTGCAGCGATACGGATATAAGGGCAAGCTGTTTACCTCTTCGGCAGGAATCTCCCGCTGCTTTCAATTCTAGCGGGAAGGCGGCAATTCCTGAGCAAAAGCCGCCTTCCCATTGGATGCCGGAGACCCCGGAAAGGAGCCGTCCCGAGGGTCTGCTCACACTATTGGGATGGTGGCGACGGGAGCCAGTTTTTCCGAGTTCTAGGAGCGAGGAGCGCGCTGTGGTCAACCACTGAAGCGACGAGCGACAACGAAATCGGAAAAACTGGCCCCGTCCCTTCGGGTTGCGCGCAAATTCGGCCATACTTCGTTGCCGGCCTCGACTGTGGGGCCTGCCACAGCCTTCGGCCGTCGCCTCGTCTGGCCGAATTTTCGTTCGCAACGCCATCCACCCCAATAGTGTGAACAGACCCTAGTGCGCCATGATGTGCACTGACGCGCTCACGTCTTCCCACGCCAGCGTCAGTGTGCCCTTGCCGCCGCCATCGTCGGTCAAGGTGTACGTCAGGTCCTCCACCATCGCCGGCGGCTTCGACGTCATCATCGGCGTCTTGCCCAGGTCCTTCGTGGGATCGTAGGCCAGCCCCCATTCGCCGGTCGCATTGCTCACAATCAGCACCCATTGCGCCGGGTCGGAGATGTCGACAAACAATGTGTACGTCCCCGCGGGAACATGCAGCTTGCCGAGCATAATGTCGCCATCGGTTTTGAGCGTGGTGGCCGCATTCGCGCCCGCGCGCCACACGGGATAATGCGGATCGTGGCTGATAAGGCCGTCCTTGGTGAAGATCGCGCCCTCGCGTCCGCGCACGCGCGGCGAGCTATAGGTAATGGCGATGGTCTTGCCGCCGATGGTCGCCGTTGCCGTGGCTGGCGGGCTGAGCGGCGGCTTCTTGGGCGGAGCCTGTTGGGCCAAAAGCGTGGTTGCGGCAAAAAGCAAACCCGTACAAATCAAAACGCGTTTCATGCGATGCTTCTCCTCCGGGCAGAGCCTGTTTGCATTGATCCGGCGTCGAAATCCTGCGGCCGCGCGAAATACTGCGTCCGTGCCCCATCCTTTCCCGCGTGCTTTGCGGAAAAGGGTGGGAGTGAATGCCGCTGTTTGTGGGCCGGATCAACAGGGAAGGCCCCGACGCGATGATTGTCGCATCCCGCGGCCCACTTGCGGAAGCCGTCTTTGCGTCTGTCCTGCTATGATGCGCCAAGGAAAGGCGATGGCGGACACTCCCACTCACGACACGCCCGGCGCGCGTTTTCGCGCGGCGCTCGCGGCAGAAAAGCCGCTGCAGGTGGTCGGCGCCATCAACGCCTACGCGGCGCGGCTGGCCCACGCCACGGGTTTTCGCGCAATTTATCTTTCCGGCGGAGGCGTGGCCGCCAACTCGCTCGGCGTTCCCGATCTCGGCATCAGCACCATGGAGGACGTACTGACCGACGTCCGCCGCATCACCGACGCATGCCCGTTGCCGTTGCTCGTCGATATCGATACCGGCTGGGGCGGGGCCTTCAACATCGCGCGCACCATTCGCCAGATGATCAAGGCCGGCGCAGCCGCCGTGCACATCGAAGACCAGGTAAGCGCCAAGCGCTGCGGCCACCGGCCGGGCAAAGAGCTGGTTCCCGCGGAAGAAATGGCCGACCGCATCAAGGCTGCTGTTGACGCCCGCACCGATCCTCAGTTCGTCCTCATGGCGCGCACCGACGCCCTCGCCAGCGAGGGCCTGGCTCGCGCCATCGAGCGCGCGCAGGCCTACGTAGCCGCCGGCGCCGACATGATCTTTGCTGAAGCCGTTACCGAGCTCGCGCAGTACACGGAGTTCCGCAAGGCCGTCGGCGTGCCCATCCTCGCCAATATCACCGAGTTCGGCAAGACGCCGCTCTTCACGCGCGAAGAGCTCGCAGCCGCGGGTGTCGACATCATTTTGTATTGCTGTGCGGCTTACCGCGCCATGAACGCCGCCGCGCTCAAGGTGTACGAAGCCATCCGCACTGAGGGCACGCAGAAAAGCGTGCTGCCGCTGATGCAAACCCGCGACGAACTCTACAAATTCCTCGATTACCATACCTACGAACAAAAGCTTGACGATTTATTCGCCAAAGGCAAGAAATCCGAGTAGACATTCCCTGCTTTCATCCGCTAATTTAGTGCTTTCCCGGGGGTCAACATGAGCGTTCAAGAGACGAGCCAGGCGCCCGCCGGCTTCAAACCCAAAAAGTCGGTTGCACTGTCGGGCACGCCCGCGGGCAACACCGCCGTCTGCACCGTCGGCCAAAGCGGCAACGACCTGCACTATCGCGGCTACGATATCGCCGACCTGGCGGAGCACTGCGAATTTGCCGAAGTGGCGCACCTGCTCATCCACGGCAAGCTGCCCACCGCCGCGGAACTGGCGGCATACAAAAAGCGCCTGCTCGGCCTGCGCAGTTTGCCCGCCGAAGTGAAGCACGCCCTCGAGCAACTCCCCGCGCACGCTCACCCCATGGACGTGCTGCGCACCGGCGTCTCTGTTTTGGGTTGCATACACCCCGAAGCCGACGACCACAACGAAGCCGGCGCGCGCTCGATCGCCGATACCCTGCTGGCCTCGCAGCCGTCCATGCTTCTCTACTGGCACCACTTTGCGCACTACGGCAAAAGAATCGAGACAGCCGCCGACAGCGAACCGCTCGCGGAGCATTTTCTGCATCTGCTGCACGAAAAATCGCCCAGTGCCACGTGGACCCACGCCATGCAGGTCTCGCTCATCCTCTACGCCGAGCATGAATTCAACGCCTCCACCTTCACCGCGCGCGTCATCGCCGGCACCGGTTCCGATCTCTACTCCTGCATCTGCGGAGCCATCGGCGCGCTCAAGGGGCCCAAGCACGGAGGCGCCAATGAAGTCGCCCTCGTCATCCAGCAGCGCTACGCTTCGCCCGCCGAAGCCGACACCGATATCCGCCGCCGCGTCGCCAATCATGAGGTCGTCATCGGCTTTGGCCATCCCGTCTACACCATCAGCGATCCGCGCAGCCATTTCATCAAGGAACAAGCGCGTGCATTGGCAGTGGACGCCGAGGGCCAGCGTCTTTTCTCCATCGCCGAGCGCATCGAAAGCACCATGCACGATGCCAAGCGCATGTTCCCCAACCTCGACTGGTACTCGGCCGTGGCCTATCACCTCATGGGCATTCCTGTTGAACTCTTCACGCCGATTTTCGTGATGGCGCGAACCGCCGGCTGGGCCGCGCACATTATCGAGCAGCGCCAGGACGGGAAGATCATCCGCCCGTCGGCGGTTTACACTGGCCCAGAGAATTTGCAGTTTGTGCCCATCGAGGCGCGAACCTAGAACGCAAGGAGCCCGTTTGTCCTCGCCCATCAGCAACGAACGCCCCGCGCCCGACCAGGTCCTCGCCGACATCGCCGACTACGCGCTGAATTACAAGATCACGAGCGACCTCGCCTACACCACCGCGCAGCACTGCCTCATGGATACGCTCGGCTGCGGCCTCGAAGCCCTCGAATATCCGGCCTGCACCCGGCTTCTCGGCCCCATCGTGCCCGGCACTGTGGTTCCCAACGGCGCGCGTGTTCCCGGCACCGATTTCGTGCTCGATCCCGTGCAGGCCGCCTTCAACATCGGCGCCATCATTCGCTGGCTCGACTTCAACGACACGTGGCTGGCCGCCGAATGGGGCCACCCTTCAGACAATCTCGGCGCCATTCTCGCCGTCGCCGACTGGCTCTCGCGCACGCCTGCGGCGGGCAGACCTTTGGTCAAGATGATCGACGTACTAACGGCCATGATCAAGGCCCACGAAATTCAGGGATGCATCGCGCTCGAGAACTCCTTCAACAAGGTCGGCCTCGATCACGTGGTGCTGGTCAAGGTCGCGTCCACGGCAGTCGTCTGCCAACTGCTCGGCCTCACGCGCGACCAGACTATCAACGCCATCTCCAATGCATGGGTCGATGGCCAGAGCCTGCGCACCTATCGCCACGCGCCCAACACCGGCTCGCGCAAAAGCTGGGCCGCAGGCGACGCCGCCAGCCGGGCGGTTCGATTAGCTATGATGGCCCGCGCCGGCGAAATGGGTTACCCGTCAGCACTCACTGCGAGAACCTGGGGCTTCTACGATGTCTCCTTCCGCGGCCAGGCGTTCAAATTCCAGCGGCCTTATGGTTCGTATGTCATGGAGAACGTGCTCTTCAAAATCAGCTACCCGGCCGAATTTCACGCGCAAACCGCCGTCGAAGCCGCGATGAAGCTGCACGCGCAGCTTGCCGCGCGCGGCCTGAACGAGTCGGCAATTCGAAGTATCACCGTGCGCACACACGAGGCCTGCCTGCGCATCATCGACAAGAAGGGCCCGCTCTCGAACCCCGCCGACCGCGACCATTGCGTGCAATACATGATCGCCGTGCCACTACTCTTCGGCCGCCTCACTGCGGCCGACTACGAAGACGCCATCGCCCTCGATCCCGTCTGGGGCAAGCGCATCAATGCCGTGCGCGACAGCATCACCTGCGTCGAAGAGCCGCAGTTCACGCGCGATTACCACGATCCCGAAAAGCGTTCCATCGCCAATTCGCTTCGTGTCGTTCTGCAAGATGGCACTGTGCTGGAGGAGACGGTCGAATACCCCATCGGCCATCGCCGCCGCCGCAGCGAAGGCCTTCCGCTGCTGGTCGAAAAATTCAAAACCAACCTGCGCCGCCGCTTCCCCGAACCGCAGCAGCAGCGCATTCTCGATGGCTCGCTCGATCGCGCACGCCTCGAATCCATGCCCGTGAACGAATACGTGGACCTCTACATTCCCTAGAGGTGGTTGCATAAATGCTCAAAGCCGATTGAAAAACGTCCCTCAGGGCCTAAAGGCCCGCCGTTTATACGCCTTTCATGGCACGGCTAAAGCCGTGCCCTTTCAAAACCGGATTTATGCAACCAGTTCTAGAGCCTGCTCGCGCGATTGCGATAGCGGCAACAGTGGCCCACTTTCTTCCTGCGCAAATCCCGATTCTGCACTATAGTGGTCGCACAACTCTTTTCCGCACGTGGGGCCCGCTCTATGAACTTTCGTGTTCGTCTGTCTTTATTTGCCCTTCTTCTGGTTTTCGCCGTCTGCATCCATCCGCTCTCTGCGCAACGCGCGCCCAACACCAACGCGTACTACCAGCAGTTGCGCGGTTTGCTTCCGGCCGGCGACGTCATCAACCTCAAGGATTTCGTGCTCCATCGCGATGCCGCCACCTTCACGTTCCGCAGCGGCAGTGTCGCGTTCTACGGCCAGGTCAACGGCAAAGTCACGGGAGCGGTGTTTCGCGGCGACGGCCATCTCCACATCACGCCTCCCACCGCCGAGGAGCGGCACAATCTCTCCATCCAGGCCCACGTTGAGCAGCTCGACGAGGACTTCGATGAGGTAGTGCTCCGCTTCACCGATTCCACCGCTGGCGATTTGCGCAAGGCCTCAACCGGCGCGGGCCAGCCCGACAACGCCTTCGCAAGAGCCGCACAGGAACTGCAGAACTTTCTGCGTCATCACGCCGAGGGCTCGGTTATAGGCCAGGGGGGCACGTTCTACTTTCGCAAGTTTTACGGCAACCTCGATCTGCGCCTGCTTGAAGACGTCCTCAGCCCCGCTCCTGGCGAGTATTTCTTCGCCTCCATACACGGCAGCAAGAGCCCCCATCTCTTTTTCATCTTTGACCCGAACGGCGTCGCAGACGTGGCTCCGGAAGAAGTCGCGCTCATCCGGTGGGACACAATGAGCGAGTCGGAAACCATTCCTCTCGCCTTCCATCGCGCCGCGGAATACTTGAACGGCACGGCCAGCGGCAATGAGCACAACGCGGCCTACAAGATTCTCCATCAAGATCTCGACGTGACCATCGAGAAGAACGGATTCCTCTCGAGCTTAGCCACCGTCGACGTGCGCGCCGAACAGGATGGCGTCGCCGTCGTCCCGCTCGACCTCTATCCCTCGCTGCGCGTCAGCCAGGTCGGCACTGCCGCGGGCGGCGCACTCGACTGGGTGCAGGAAAACAAGGACCTCGATCCCGATTTTGGCGTCATCCTCGCCGCTCCGCTCAAAAAGGGCGAGACCACCACCTTCAAAATCGCCTATGGCGGCAAAGACGTCGTCTTCAACGAAGGCGGCAACAACTACTACCCCGTGGCGCGCGAAGATTGGTATCCCAACTCCAGCCAGGGTCTCGGCGACTACGCCACCTACCACATGCTCTTTCATGTGCCCAAGGGCCTCGAGCTCATCGCCACAGGAACCAGGATCAGCCAGACCAACGAGGGCAAACTCACCATCTCCGAGTGGAAGACTGAGACGCCGCTTCCCGTGGTCGGCTTCAGCCTGGGCGACTTTGAAGCCAAAGAAACAACCGTCGGCACTCCCCTCTCGGGGCAGCTCACGGTCGACGCCTACGCCAACAAGGAGCGTCCCGATTTCGTCTCCTCGTTCGTTCAGCAGCTTTCCGAAGCGGGGCCAAGTGAGGGAGCGGCCCTCGGCTCGCTCGACACCACGCCCATGCTGGCCAACGAACTCAGCCAGGGACAGGTCGCCGTCGAAATCTACACGGACTATTTCGGCCCGCTTCCTTTTCCGCACATCGCTCTCACGCAGCAGTCAGCGTGTAACTACGGTCAAAGCTGGCCCATGCTCGTGTACCTGCCTATCTGCGGCTTCTTCGATAACACGCAGCGGCATTTTCTCGGCCTGAGCGACTTCAGTGCGGCAACCTATTGGGATGTGGTTACGCCGCACGAAGTGGCGCACCAGTGGTGGGGCCAGACCGTGGGGTTCCGCGGCTATCGCGATCAGTGGATGAGCGAGGGCTTCGCGCAAACTTCCGCCTCCATCTTTCTCCAGCTCACGCGCCCCAAGCCCGGCGACTTTCTCAATTTCTGGCGCGAACAACGTCGCATGCTCATCGAGAAGAACGCCTTCGGCTTCCGGCCCATTGACGTCGGTCCCGTCACCATGGGGGCCCGCTTGAGTTCTCCGAAAACCGGCTTTGACATCTACCAGGATCTGGTTTATCCCAAGGGTGCATTCATCCTGCACATGATCCGCATGATGATGTGGTCGCCCCGCGACGGCGATGCGCAATTCAAAGCCACCATGCACGACTTCGTAAATACCTACCGCCTCCGGGCCGCCACCACTGAAGACTTCAAGGCCATCGTGGAAAAACACATGAGCCCCAACATGGATCTTGAAGGCACGCACACCATGGACTGGTTCTTCCGCGAGTACGTCTACGGCACCGATCTGCCCGCCTATCACTTTGAAAGCGACTTTGCGCCCAGCGGCGACGGATGGAAGCTGCACTTCAAGCTGACGCAGTCCGGCGTGCCGCCGGAATTCAAAATGATGGTTCCGGTCTATCTGGAACTTGCCGATGGCAAAGTGATACATCTCGGATCCGCCAGCATCATGGGCGACAACACGATCGACAAGACAGTACAGTTGCCGAAGCTCCCCGCGCCCATCAAACGCGTCTTGATCAACTACAACTACGACGTGCTGTGCACGGATAACTGATTCGCTGAGTGTGGACTTTATCCGGAAACTGTTCAGTCATCGCGAGCGAAGTGCTTCCCGGGCCCCGCAATCGCAGCGCGTTCGCGCGCCTTATTCACTGCGCGCGATGGCCTGCGATCACTGTGAAGTTGTCTCCCTGGCGTGCCTTATTAAGGAGCCGCACAACAAGCTTCATTGCGATAGAAAAGGAGACACGCGAAAAGCGTGGAAACAATTCTGGAGTCTCCTGCAGGTCGTGCTCCCCTCGTTGACAAGTCCCGTTCGCTCCAGTGACTTCGGCAGACCGCAGAAAGTGTTTCATGCTATGAACGAATTCAGTGGAGCGCCCGTCAAAATAAACATTGAGGACCTTCAGACTTGCGGAGTCGCATAGCATACCCAGGCTTTCCGGGGTGAAATGATAGAGATGCCGCGGGAGGTCGAGTCCAGACCAATACTTCTGGAACAGATGAAACGCCGCACTTTCAATGTTCGGTCCGGAGATGATGATGCGGCCGTTTGGTTTGAGCAGTTTTGCCGCCTTCAACAGATCTGAACGCGGTGAAAAGCTATGCTCCAGTACGTGATGGAATCGGATGACATCAAAGTCAACTCCAAGTTGACCGGCCTCTTCCAAACGCCCCACGTGTGCAGAGATACCATTGCTCTGCGCCGCCTTTACCGCCGCCTCATCAATGTCGATCCCGAATACCTTCCATCCCTTGTTCTTTAGTTGCATCAACGATCCGTTTTGACCAAACAGGTATACTGTCTCGCCTGTAGCACATCCGACATCAAGAATTGATCCAACGGGAAGTCCGTCAAGATATGGATAGCGAGCCCGCCACATTCCATAAATCTTTCTGAGTATGCGTCTGACCGTGCCCGTTCTTACATAAAACTGATAGTTGGCCGGATAAGCCTTCTTCATCGATTCAGGGCACGGGCGTGGATTGAGATAGGTGAGACCGCAATGCGAGCACTTCACGAGAGAAAACGGACCCGTGAGACCGTGCTCCCAATCGATCCCAGAGAGCCGGAACTCCGTCTCGAATGAATTGCAAAGATCACAGGGTACAGTTTCCCAACGCATCAGGTCTTCGCAAGATTCAGTCCGGTTGGTCTGCATGATTTCGGTCCTATCTCCCATCCAGGGCGTATTCACATTTGAGGTTTTCGTGATGTCTTGAGGGGCGGAGATCACTCATGCGCGAGGTCGTGCATCGAGCCGGAGTGGCCGCGTCAATGCCTGTTGAGACCGTGGGGCCTGTTGAGGCCGTGGGGCCTGTTGAGGCTGCCTGGCACGCGACTGCTGAGGCGTCTGAGCTTTGTACATCGTGACTCCAGACAGAAGCACAAGCCTAAACTTCGCGAAAGTCATCGATCTTGCCCCCGCACAAGGAATTTGTGCATCCAGGAGTCTTGAAAAGAGACCGGTGCCGAAGAGAATCTCCATCTTACTGCATGGAATCCGCTCCCTGTTTTGCTGACATGATGCTTCGCCCAAACCCGTGCCCTCAACCGCCCGGCCATCGCCAGGGCGCCATCAGCATCCACGGTCCTACCACCATCGACCAGACCGTGCAGCTGCTCAAGCTGCCCGCGGCCATCCGACGCGTCTTGATCAACTACAACTACGACGTGCTGTGCACGGATAACTGGCGCCTGAGCGCGATGACGTTCTGGCCGTCGCACGAAGTTGGTCTCCTGGCCTTCAAGGGGAAAAAGCGGAACCTGGGGGCACTCTTGGTTTGCGGCTGGTGCATGTTTGACAATGTTTGACATTGTTTTATACTGACAAATATGCGCACCGCGAAGACCATCTCGATCACGCTTCCTCCCGATCTGCTGACGAAGGCGCAGGAGATTGCCGAGCGTGAGCATCGGACCATCAGCGAACTGTTCCGGGAGGCACTGCGCCGCTACATCACCGCCGATCCGGAGTGGGAGGCGCTGCTGCGCCGCACACACGCCGCCGGCAAAGCCCTGGGCATCGCCACGGAGGCAGATGTGGAGCGCCTCTCGGATGAGTTCCGGCAGACGCGCGTGCCAACTGCAGGCCGCTGATGCGCGTCGTCGCGGATATAGTGGTATTTTTCTTGTGAGGCTCTTTGCCGGATCCACCGGCTTTTGCGGAGGCGTAGAAGGTATGAAAGAGATCGTCTTTGAAGTTGCGCAGGAGGCCGACGGCGGTTTTACGGCTGAAGCCATCGGCGAGAGCATCTTTACGCAAGCCGACAATTGGGACGAATTGAGAGCCAACGTAAAGGACGCGGTCCAAGCCTTCTATTTCGACTCCGTTCCGCCCGCCTCGATCCGCCTGCGCCTGGTACGCGATGAAGTGCTGGCCGTGGCATGAAGCTGCCGCGCGATCTGAGCGGTGAAACGCTGGCGCGGCATCTGACCAAGCGCTGGCAATACGAGCGAATCCATCAAATCGGCAGTCACATCATTCTGCAAACCGAAGACCCTTCGCACCACCGCATCGCAGTTCCGGCACATACGCCATTGCGCATCGGGACGCTGAATGCGATCCTCGCCGCCGTTGCCGCGCACAAGGGCGTGGCGAAAGAAGAGATTCTCAAGGGCATTTAGCGGTGCTCCCAGGTCCCAGAATCGGGAACCATGGCACCTGGCGGCTATTCTTCTTCGATCAGCCCTTCTCGCTCCAAAACTCGGCGGATCTCTTCGAAGCAAGCGGAAATGTTGCCTCTGGGGAATCTGATTTGCCCCAGACCCTTGATATTCGAAAATTCTTCGCAGCCATCCTCTAGGAGAATTATGGCTTTGGTGAAGCCGAGGCGACCTTGAAATAGCCCCGCTTCGTGAACTACATTCTCGCGGGCACGAACCTTTCCGTCGCGCTGTTCGTCCTCTGCTGTCATGACAATGAGTGCAACAGCTGCGGCATCTAACATATCGGACAAACGAGCGATGTTTGCGTTGCCGGCGACGGGGACGCGGTTGAACTCATCCCAAGGAAGATGAAGCCGATCATTTACAAAATCCTTCAACTCTCTCCAAATCTTGGAACCGCCATGCCCAATGAAGATGTTTGTGCCGATTCTTGCCTCCCCTCGAATCTTCTTCTGGGTTCGCTCAAGATGTGAAAAAGTCTTGCGCGCGACCGTCGCTAACTTTTGGCAGGCGATCGCCGGGCCTTGAATTTCGGCGACGTCGCCAAGCACTGAGATATGGGGAGGACTCTGCAGTCCGTGCGTTCCAGCAAGGGTATCACGCGTCATGATTTGCCCCTTGGGCATCATCGCATTGATGAATTGGCTCTTTGTGATGCTTATGACGCAGTTCGCCTCGTCGAGCAGCTTTTGCCAATAGGGTTCGTTGGAGGTCGAGTTTAGAGCATGCAGGATGGATACGAGCGTCTCCTTCCTATCAAGGAAAAGCTTTAAGCCGATATTCGCGGTCCGTTTTGCGTCGGATAGGTCCGGATCTCCCGCGCGGCGATAAATCTCACTTTCGACCACTCCAGCTTTGAACTCCCTCCAGTCGCCGGTCGTCTCGCCAATGGCCGGGTCGAATCCCCATTCGATGCTGAAATGATGCCCCGGAGGAGGCGAGGCCAGATCGCTGTAGTAGACGTGGGAGTGGTAGCCCAACCATGATCGGCTCCAGGATTGCGCGACATCGCTGGCGGCCTGTTTGAGGCGCTCAATCCGCTTGAAGGACTCGCTCGAATCGAAGGATTCCTGGAATTCCGTCAGCTCTGATGCGATGGCTTTGAGCTCATCGATGACTTCGCTCATGATGAAGGAGTCTAGCATCATCGAGTCAATCATCGCCGTGACTTTAGATTGCTTGGCCTTGCAAGCCGGCAGACATAGAAACGCCGGACGCGGACCTTGCGGCCCGCGTTCTTGGCGCTTATTGGATCGATAGCTGCTTCTACGCCTTCGCCAGCACCGGTTTCCCCAGCTTTTCTGCCATCATCTCGTGGGCGTGCGCGAAGAACTCGTCCTTCGCGATCTTGCCCGCTTCGAGGTCGGCGAGAATCGCCTTCTGCGCCTGGTACTCGCGGTTCACGATGCCTGCCTTCGACTGCAGCATGCGCCAGGCTTTGCGCCGCTCCACGCAGAACATCACCAATTGCCGCGAGAGCGCGTAATTGACCGACTTTCCATCCTGATCGAACGTGATGTACACGCCGAAGTCGGGGATGAAACTGCGGTGCTCGGGCTTGAGATAGTAGCGGTAGACCACATCCTGCTGCGTGATGCGCACCAGCATGTTGTCCAGCGGTATCAGCTTCTCCGCCTGCTCCGGCTTGATCTTCTTCAAGTGGTTGCGGAAGCGCGCTTCCGTAGTGCACCAGTGCGCCACGGTGTAGCGATAGGTGTCGCCCGTCGCCTTCGACTTGGTCTCATACCAGTCGAGATCGATCGACGGATTGCCCTTCACGTCGAGCGCTTCCTGGTAGGTCTCGCCCAGCCGCGGGTTGAAGACGAACTCCGGCACGCCGCGCGAGTCGCGCACGCGCTGCGCCTGATGCAGAGCCATGTCGTCGGCCACGCCGTGCTCCGGTTGGCAGGTGGTGAAAGCCTGCAGGAACATGGTGCCGCGGTATTCCAGGCCGTCGAGAATCGCGCGGTAGAGCTTGGGCGCGTTGGCCATCGAGACCTGCGCCACGAACGGCGATCCGTGTCCGGCGAGGAAGGTCTCGGCTACGGTCTTCTTCTCCGTGTTCTTGCCCTGCGTGGCCGCGCCGAATGTATTCATGTCGCCGCCGCCCAGCATCGGCGTCGAGTCGGAGTTCTGGCCGCCGGTGTTGGAGTAGACCTGCGTGTCGAGCATCAGCACCTTCACGTTGGGCCGGTTCTGCAGCATCACCTTTGAGGTGTTCTGGTAACCGATGTCGCCGATTCCTCCGTCGCCGCCCACGACCCAGACCTTGGGCAGTTCCACAATCTCCTGGTCGGTCATCAACGCGTCGGTGAAGTGCGTGAAGTGGTAGTACTCTTCCTCGCTCAGGCCCTTGCCTTCGCGAGCGAGAATAGCGTCCGCGAGGCGCTCGGGAATGACCGAGCGGCGCGCATGATCCACGATGAAGCTCTCGCCCATGAGCCAGCCTACGGTTACGCCGTCCTGGAAGAGCGAGTTCATCCACGGATAAGGATGCGGATTGTTGGGCGCGGTCGAGCCGTACACCGTGTTGCAGCCGGTGTGCGCGGCCATGGCCATCACGCTCATGCCGTTGGCCAGGCGTCCATCGATGGGCTGCAGGTTCTTGTGGTTGAAAGCTTCGGTCAGCAACACTGCGGCGATCGCCTCGACCAGTTGCGCGTCGGAGATTGGCCCATGCTCTGCCTCGTAAGCCGCAATGCGCGCCCTGGTGTCCTTGATATCCTCGCCGCCCAGACCCATCACCATGTGCTGGATGGCCTGACGCAGCAGCGCGTACTCGGCGGGATTGCTCTCCTTGAGCGCCGCCAGGCGCTTCGCGCCGTCCTTCTCGAGGTCGCCTGCTTTGGCGATGAAGCGGTCGCTCTTGGCGTGGTAGACCGGGCGCATATACGCCTCGGTGACAGCGGCAATGGAGCGCAGCACGCTCTTTTCGCCGCAGCCCGCGCAGGCGCCGTCGCCGGAAACCAGCGCGTCATAGTTGGTCCGCACCATAAGCATGTTGCGCAGCGTCGCGGTCTTTGAGTCCGCCGGATTTGCGCCGTTGTAGAGACCCAGGAACTTCTGCGATGTATCGGGCAGCAGATCCAGGAAGGCCGTGCCGGTGGTGTGCTCGGCATTCACTTCCTCGGTCTCCTGCACCATCTTCAGCGCCTGGTGATCGCCGCAGGCCGTGACGCATGCCGCGCAACCCTTGCACAGGTCCGAAACAAAAATCGAGAAGATGCCGCCCGAGCCGGGAGCTTTACGCTCCGGCGACGAGAAGATGGCATTCACCTTCTGATAAGCCATCGGCACTTTTTCAATAATGCTGAAGAACTGCGCCTTGGCCTGGGCCGAGAAACCGTCAACAGACTCGGTGACTTCGCGAATGATCTGTGGCAGCGGCGTGCCCTGTTTGATATCCGCCAACATGCGCTGCCGCGCGAGTTTTTCGATCTCAGGGAGCTTCGAGAGCATCTTGCGGCGCTCGGCCGGATCGGCCACGTAACGCGAAACTGCCGTGCCCAGAAGCGTTCCCAGATCCTGCGAGCAATTGGGCAGCGCCGTATCCGGGCACACTGAAATGCACTCCATGCACTGCGTGCAATTCTCAGGAATGTAGAGCGGCGTCTCGCGGCGGGCGACGTACTTGGACGCGGTGTCGCCGGTGGCCGCGGCAATCACTCCCACTGCCGAGAGGGGCGTGGCCGGCTGGTTATAGCCGTAGTGCGAACGAAATTCCGCATCGAATGTGGCGACGCTCGAAACCGGAGTGCGGGGGCCCTGGCCTTCGGGAGCGGCGTGCGAACGGCAGCCGGCGCCGGTGGTGCAGGCCGCTTCAGCGAATTCGGGAATGTCTACTGCCTCGAAAATCGGCAGCAGTGCCTGGCCGCGGAGGCTGGAGTGATCGGCCGCCGTAATGGCGCCGATCGCAATCTCCTTCACGCGCTCGAAGCCCTGCAGCATCACTTCCATGTTCGACTGCACCACGGCGTCGCCGAGCTTGCCGAACTTTTTCACGTACTGCTTGTAGACGACTTCGCGGAACTGCTCCTGCGTGATGCCAAACTCCTGCAACATGGGGCTGACGGCAAAGAACGCGCCCAGAAATGCATTGCCCTGCATGCGCAGTTGCAGGTCGGCGCGGTCCGTGGCCTTGCGCGCAATCTCGAAGCCGGGCAGCGTAAAGACGCGAATCTTCTTTTCGATAATCTGCTTGCGCGCCCAGATGGGCAGATTCTGCCAGGCGTGCTCGCCGTCCACGTCCGACTCCCACACCAGGCTGCCGCCCTCCTGCATGCCGTCGAGCGGATTGGTATGCGTGAAGGCCTTGGGATCGCAGCAAAGCACGACGGTCACGTGGCGCAAGTCGCAGTTGACGCGAATACGATCCTTGGCCGCGACCATGAAGTAGCTGGTGGGCGCGCCCTTCTTTTCAGATCCATATTTCGGATTGGCGCTGACGTGAATCACTTCCTTGGGATTGCCCAGCGCGTCCACTTCGTGATCGCGCTCGTAGAGCAGATCGTTCAGGTCGCCGAGAATCGCGCCCAGGTTTTTGCCCGTGGTAATCGCGCCCCATCCGCCGATGGAGTGGAAGCGCACGGCGACTGCGCCCTCCGGCAGCAGCGACGGTGTTTCATCGGCGATCACCGAGTAGGGATGGTCGACGCCGAGAACCACGAAGTTCGCGCCATCCGCGGCGCTCTTGCCATCCTTGCGCTTGCGGCCGGCGGTTGCGTATTCAAATGCGCCGATGATGTGCTCGGGGCGGAAGTCGCGCGATCCGAGACCGTAGCTGCCGCCAATGAACCGCGGAACTTCAGCCAGTTCAACCTTGGGCAGGCCATCCGTTCGCTGCACTGCCTTCGAGAACGCGGTACGGATGTCGCGGCCAAGTGGATTGTCGCCGGCCAGCGCTTCGTCGGTGCGCTCCAATATGATGACGTTCTTCTTGCCCTTGAGCGCGTTTACGAGCGCAGCCTCGGGGAACGGCCGGATCACGTTTACGTGAATCGATCCCACGCTCGACCCGCGGGTCTGGCGCAGATAATCGACTGCGGCTTCGATATTTTCGGCTGCCGAGCCCAGCGAAACGAAGACCGTTTCGGCGTCCGCGATCTTGTATTCGCTGATCAGCCCGTAGCGCCGGCCCGTGAGCTCGGCAAACTTCTCGTAGGCTTCTTCAAGAAATTGCAAAATCGGCTCAGCGAAGTTGTTTCTCCGCGCGACGACGCCCTGCATGTAGTGTTCCTGGTTCTGCACCGGGCCCAGCAGGACGGGATTGGCCAGATCCATCATCTTGGGCACGCGGCGGCGCGTGGCCCCAAACAGAACGCGCTGCGCCTCGGTGGGGCAATCAATCACGTCGTCCGGCGCGCCAAGATATTCGCGGATCAGCTCGGACTCATGCTTGTAAAAGGTGCGCTCCAGATGTGTCGTCAGGAACCCGTCCATGATGTTCATGCCGGGCGTGAGGGAAAGTTCTGTCACGCGGCGCAGAATCAGCGCCTGGTCGGCGGCTTGCTGCGCGTCTTTTCCGAACAACATGATCCAGCCGGAATCGAGGGCTCCATATATATCGTCGTGACCGCAATGCACATTCAGGGCATGCTTGGTGAGAGCGCGCGCGCCCACCTCAATCACCATGGTCGATCCCTTGCCGGGCGCGTGATAGTACTGCTCCACGCCGTAAACCACTCCCTGCCCGGAGGTGAAGTTGACCACGCGCTTGCCGCACACGGAGTGCGCAATGGCGCCGCCCTGGGCCGCGTGCTCGCCTTCTGTCTCGATGGCAATCGTGTTGCTGCCGAACACGTTCAGGTGGCCTTCAGCATAGGCCTGCTGGAAGAGCTCGCCGCCTTCGGTGGAAGGCGTAATGGGATAAAACACGCCGGCGTCGGCAATGCGCGTTTCGGTGTGGTACGAAACCAGTTGATTTCCGTTGGCGGTAACGCGGATGCCAGGATAGCGAGCAGCCTTCATAGTTCCCTCACAATGAACCATGTTTCATGTTGGTCAGACCACTTTGCGTACGGCGGGCGCGGAGCCGGAAACTGACCAGCGTCCCTTTCCGGTTTCCACGCCGAAAGATGTGCAGTGCGCGTCTGCCCGTGCGTCAGCAGCCCGACAGAAAGTCCTTATCAAAGATTTCAGAACGGCTGGAGCGGCAAGCAGGAGACCTAAGGGGAAGGTTACTCCTCACAGATACAGCCCTCCTAAGTATGCGCCTTGTATAGAGACGCCATTTCATTATTTGGTACTGATTTCGGGCTTCTTTGGGACCTTGTAAGGAGGCCTGTCAACGCGGATTGCAGCCGTTGCGCTACCATAATGACAAGATTGAGGTTCCTCATGTTTGTGGTGGTCTGGCAGTTTGAGATTGCTGAGGATAAAGTGGCCGGCTTTGAGGCCGCTTACGGGCCCGAGGGCGCCTGGGCGCAGCTTTTCCGCACATCACCCGACTATAAGGGCACTGAACTGCTCCGGGACGCTTATATTCCAGGCAGTTACCTCACCATCGACCGCTGGACCAGCGAGGAGGCTTTTCGCGCCTTCCGCAAGGACCACGACAGCGAATATGAGGTTCTGGACCGCCAGTGCGACGCCCTGACCAGCCGGGAGACTCGGGTGGGGGCGTATACGGTCTGACCTTACCGAAGCAGCGCTATTCGAGCACCAGCAGATTCCGCCTGAATTGCGGCCCGGCCAGGTATTTGAGGCCGCGATCGAATGTCACCAGCACGCCGTCTGCTTTGATGGCCAGTCCCAGAAGATAGGCGTCGGTGACTTGTTGGGGGCCGAAGATGCGGTCTCGAAAGGACGCAGTCAATGAGCACCAAGTATCGGTGATTGACCAATATCGGTAGCCTTTCCGTTGGGCAAGATCCCCGAGTATTGCAGCGGCCTGAGCAAAGGTCCGCACAATTGGCCCACTCGCTGGATTCGTGACGATCCGCACATATCCAGCCTCAGTCAAGGGGCAGATTCCCCAATCCTCGTTGACTAACGAATCGAACCATTGTTGTGCGGCCGCGTACTGCGGATGCTCGATGCTGGTAAGCGCGATCAAAACGTTCACATCAAGCAAATTTCTTCGGATCAAACTCGTCCTCCTCAAGCTGCTTTACCATTTCAGCGGTTATAGTTCGGCCGGTTCTTGGGAGCAGCGGAAGGCCATTGGGAGAGCGCTCGAATTCGAAACGCTCCGGCGCGGTGGCCGGTTTGGGCTCGGCTTTGCGGACGAGCTCGTTCATCGCCGCGCTTAGGGTGATTCCTCTGGCATTGGCGTAATACGTCGCGAACTCATGGACGTCGTCATCGAGTGTGATCGTGGTTCTCATGGACCCATCCTACATCATTTTTCAATTTGATGCACAATTATAAGATTGATGCGTACTTCATGATTTGATGCAAATGCAAGATTTTGATGCGGGCCCGTTGCGTTTTATAGGCGATCTCAAATTTTCTCTCTTTCTTCGCCATTTTTTCTGTCCTTCTATGTCTCATCCTGCTACAATCCCTTCGAAATCCAATTCATGCCCCTCGCCGTTTCCTGCAAGGAATGCACGAGATGCGCAGGGCGAGCATTTTATGAGGAGCCCTCCCAATGGCCATCGTTGACGACCGCGCTAAAGCCGTAGAACTAGCCCTGGCACAGATTGAGAAACAGTTCGGAAAAGGGTCGATTGTCCGGCTCGGCTCCCGCGAGGCACTGCTGCCGATCGCCGTGATCTCCACCGGTTCCATCAGTTTTGACGCGGCGCTGGGCGTGGGTGGCATTCCCCGCGGCCGCGTATCGGAGGTTTTCGGTCCCGAGTCCTCGGGCAAAACCACCATCTGCCTTCAGGTCATCGCCGAAGCACAAAAAGCGGGCGGTCTTGCGGCGTTTGTCGACGCGGAACACGCACTTGATCCCGGGTACGCCAAGAAGCTGGGCGTCGATGTCGACAATCTGCTGGTTTCGCAGCCCGACTCGGGCGAACAGGCTCTGGAAATCACCGAAGCCCTGGTCCGCTCCGGCGCCATCGACGTGCTGGTCATCGATTCCGTCGCTGCGCTGGTTCCCAAGGCCGAGCTCGACGGCGAGATGGGCGACTCGCACATGGGCCTGCAGGCACGCCTGATGTCGCAGGCGCTGCGCAAGCTCACCGGCACGGTTTCCAAATCGCGCACGGCGCTCATTTTTATTAACCAGATCCGCGAAAAGATCGGCGTGATGTTCGGCAACCCTGAGACCACCACCGGTGGCCGCGCGCTCAAGTTCTACTCCTCGGTGCGCATCGATATCCGGCGCATTGCCGCCGTCAAAGAAGGCGACGTCGTGGTCGGTTCGCATACCAAAGTGAAGATCGTCAAAAACAAAGTCGCCGCGCCCTTCCGCGAAGCCGAGTTCGACATTCTTTACGGCGAGGGCATCAGCAAAGAGGGCGACGTGCTCGACCTGGCTGTGACCCACAACATCGTGGAGAAGTCGGGCGCCTGGTACAGCTACGGCGGCGAGCGCATCGGACAAGGGCGCGAAAACACCCGCGGCTTCCTGAAAGAAAACAAGGAAGTCTTCGCCAAGCTGGACGCCGAGTTGCGCAAGCGGCTCGGCATCGGCGCCGCCAAGGCCGACGTGCCCGAGGTTCCGGCAGGCGGCGAAGTCCAAGCCAAGGAAGCCGTGCGCGGCCGCAAGGGGTAGCACCCGCTCGCAATCAACTAGAATGCTCTCGCAGTCCCGATTCCAAGGAGGATGGGATGAAAGCCCTTTCACGCCGCGAAATGCTCAAAGGCAGCCTGCTGGCGCCGGCCATTGCCGCCGCGGCCAGTGGCATGAACCCCGTTGCAGCCGCGATGCAAGTCACCGGAGAGACTGCCGGTCCCCTTCCGGCGAACAAGCCTGCTTCATCGGGCGCAGCGCAAAAACCGGCGCAGCCCGATGCGGCGCGCGAACGCCTGCTGCTCGATTTCGGCTGGCGCTTCCACTTCGGCGACGCGTGCGATGCGGCCAAGGACTTCGGATTCGGCAGCGGCAGAGGCGGCAACTTTCAAAAGACGGGCGGCTTTCTGCCGGCGAGTTCCCTCGCCTTTGACGACAGCGACTGGAAGCCCATCGATCTGCCTCACGATTGGGCGATCGAGTTGCCTTTTACCAACGATCCTGCACTTCTCAGCAAGGGTTTCTATCCTTTGGGCCGCAACTATCCTTCCACGAGCATCGGCTGGTACCGGCGTGTCTTCGAGATGCCCGACTCGGACAAGGGCAAGCGGATTTCTCTCGAGTTCGACGGCGCCTACCGCGAAACCATGGTGGTCTTCAACGGTTTCTACATCGGCCAGCACAGCGGCGGCTACGATCCTTTCCGTTTCGATGTCACCGACTTCGCCAATCCCGGTGGAAGAAACGTCCTGCTGGTTCGCGTGGACGCGACGGAGAGCGACGGATGGTTTTACGAGGGCGCGGGAATTTATCGGCATGTCTGGCTGGTGAAGACCAGTGGCGTCCACGTAAAGCAATGGGGGACGTTCGTCAGCTCGGAGATCAAGGCGGGCGCGGCCACACTTTCCATTCGCACGGAAGTGTGCAACGACCGTGATGCGGCGTTCATTACGCGCGTCATCTCCACGGTACTCGATCCCAAGGGCAATGCGGTGGGCAAGGCGGTGACGGCTTGGGAAACCATTCCCGCCGGCGCCGAGAACACCTTCGAGCAAAAGATAACCGTGAGCCCACCGAAGCTCTGGTCGCTCGAAGAGCGCAATCTCTACACGCTGGTGACAGAGGTGCGCGCGGCCGGCGACCTGGTCGACCGCTACGAAACGCGCTTCGGCATTCGCTCCATCCAGTTCGACGCCCAGAAGGGGCTGCTGCTCAACGGCAAGCCGGTGAAGGTGAAGGGCACCTGCAATCACCAGGACCACGCGGGCCTGGGCGCGGCGCTGCCCGACGCGGTGCAGTACTACCGCATGCGCAAACTCCAGGAGATGGGCTCGAACGGCTTGCGCACCTCGCACAATCCGCCCACGCCGGAGCTGCTCGATGCCTGCGATGAGTTGGGCATGCTGGTGTTTGACGAGACGCGCATGATGTCGTCGAATCCCGAGGGGCTGAGCCAGTTTGAAAATCTGGTGCGCCGCGACCGCAATCATCCCAGCGTCTTCATGTGGTCGATGGGCAACGAGGAGGGCACAGCCAACACCGAGCGCGGCGTGCTGATTCTCAGGGCGATGAAGGAAGTCGCCACGCGGCACGATGGATCGCGCCCTGTCTCCATCGCGCCTACGGGCGCCATTGGAACCGGTGGCCTCGCGGTCTGCGACGTGATCGGCTACAACTACGCGGATCCGGGCGCGGAGGCCTATCACAAGGCGCATCCCGACAAGCCCGTCATCGGCACGGAGACCGTGAGCGCCGTATGCACGCGCGGCATTTACGTGACGGATTTCGACAAGGGCTACGTCGGCTCCTACGACCCGTACACGACAACCGGCCGCGCCTCGGCCGAGGGCTGGTGGAGTTTCTGCAACGCGCGTCCGTGGCTGGCCGGCGGCTTTGTGTGGACGGGCTTCGACTATCGCGGCGAGCCCTCGCCCAACGGCTGGCCGAACATCAGCTCGCAGTACGGCATCATCGACACCTGCGGATTCCCCAAGGACACCTTCTACTACTACCAATCGTGGTGGACGCAGAAGCCCGTGCTGCATCTCTTCCCGCACTGGAACTGGCCGGGGATGGAGGGCAAGGAGATCGCGGTCTGGGTGCACTCGAACCTCGATAAGGTCGAGCTCTTCCTGAATGGCCAGAGCCTGGGCGCAAAGGAGATGAAGAAGGACTCGCACCTTGCCTGGAACGTGGCCTACGCACCTGGAGTCATCGAAGCGCGCGGCTTTAAGGATGGCGAGGTCGTGCTGACGGCCCGGCGCGAAACCACGGGTGCGCCCGCCGCGCTCGCCATCTACGCGGACCGAGCGGAGATCGCCGCCGATGGCGAGGATGTGGCGATGTTCGCCGTCGAATTGCGCGATGCCCGGGGCCGCATTGTGCCCATTACCGACAATCTGGTCACATTCAAGGTCATCGGAGCGGGAAAACTGATCGGCGTGGGCAACGGCGACCCGACCGATCAGGAACCCGACAAAGGTTCGTCGCGCAAGGCGTTCAGCGGCATGTGCTTGGGGCTAGTGCAGTCCGCCAAGTCGGAAGGCAACATCACGGTCCAAGCTACTTCGCCCGGACTCGCGCCGGCGCAGGCAATCACCTGGGCCGGGAAGGTCGACCTTCGCCCGCAAGTCGCCGTGTGGGAACGCGAAGCGCCCAGGGGTGCCGGCATTACTGGCCTATGGAGGCCCGCGCAGGACGGTGGCACGCAACTCTTCGTCTTGGTTCAGGACGGAAGCACGCTGACAGGAACCGTGGAAGGCGCCGGAGGCAGCGGCGCGCCCACTCCGATTACAGACGGTCAGGTGGACGGGACCAATGTCAGCTTCAAGGCCGGAAACACCGCGTTTTCAGGCCACATCAAGAGCGACAAGACTGGGGGAGACACCATCGAGCTCGAGCGGGCTCCGAACTTCGGCCCGCGGCCGCCGCGGCCCGCGTACCAGCCCGAAACCTCGCGCCCGGCTGTCGGTCCCCCGCCAGATGGATCGGACCCGTCGCGCAGCCCCTTGTTCCGTCCGCCGGGGCCCGTGCAGGTCGCGTTGCATCGGGTCGAGCGGTAGGTTTTTCCTGCCCTGGGGCTAGTCACCGCAAAACCAGGCTTTGAAAAGTGCAGGCGGTTCAAATCGGGCGCTATCAAGCCTGAGAGGAGGACTTGACGGCCGTGAGTAATGTATGTATGGTTATGTATGTGGAGGGAAGCATGAAACCTACAGATCAAACGAAGCAGCACGTGATCGCAACCTACGTAAAGCCAGCGCGGCTGAAGGGTGAGAACGTAGTTCATGTACGAGTAGGCTCCGTGCAAAAGGAACTTGGCTGGACAAATCGAACGCCATCGGTCTTCTCCACCTTGTCCTCGAGGGAATTCCAGAAGGAAGCGGGTGTTGAGTTGATTGAAAAGAGAGGCGGGCCTTCGTCCGGCGGCCCCAGCACCACGGTGCAGTTTGTATACCGCATTCTTGACGGCAGTACATCTGAGAAGCCCTCATCACGGGAATCCAGAATTATTCCCAACGGAGCAGGCCTGGAAAAGCTTTATGGCATCCTCGCAGATGAATTCAAGGAGCTTGGCGGCGGAGAAGCATTCCTGAAGGCCGAGAGAAACTGGGGACCCGACCCGTGGGAGAAATATGAACAGCAAGAGAAAGCGCGGAAGGAGAACCAGGAGTGACTCGGATCTACTGGGACTCGATGCTGTTCATCTACATGCTGGAAGGGAACCCGATTTTCGGCCCGAAAGTTCACAAGATCCTCAATCTAATCGTGAGCCGGGGAGATGCCTTGAGCACAAGCGTATTTTCCATCGGCGAAATCCTGACTGGACCGCGCCGACGGGGCTCGATTTCCGGCGCCGACGAAATTAAGAGGTACTTTCTCAGCGGGGCGGTCGAAATTCTTCCGTTTACCGAGGCAACTGCCGACCGGTATAGCCTCATTCGAGGAGCGAACAAGGTAAGTCAGGCAGACGGAATTCACCTAGCGACGGCGGCTGAAGCCGGCGTCGATGTTTTCGTGACAAACGACGGCGACCTTCGCAAGCTCTCGATTCCGGGAATCAAGTTTTTTGCCGACCTTGATGGCAAGATGTTCTGAGCGGCTTGACGAAGAAGCCCTCGCAGTCGTCTCATCTTTCTTCCGCTCGCTGCTAGAATCTGTGGTAAGCCCATGCCCCAGAAAGCCATCTATCCCGGCACCTTCGATCCGCCCACCAACGGTCATGTCGACCTTATCCAGCGCGGAGCGAAGCTCTTTGACCACCTCACCGTGGCCGTTCTCAACAATCCGGGCAAGGATCCGCTGTTCACGGTCGAGGAACGCGTGGAAATGCTGAAAGAGGCCACGGCCGCCATTGGCAATGTTTCCGTGGCCACCTTCGACGGCCTCATGGTCGAATTCGCCCGCCAACAGGGCGCATCGGCGGTGCTGCGCGGCATCCGCGCCATCTCTGACTACGAGCACGAGTTCCAGATGGCTCTGATGAATCGCCGCCTCGCTCCCGAGGTCGAGACCGTCTTTCTGCAACCGGCCGGCCGCTACTCCTTTGTCAGCTCAAGGATGGTCAAGGAAGTCTTCAGTTTCGGCGGCGACGTAAGCGGTCTGGTGCCGCCCAACGTCCTCAAGCGGCTGCGCGTACGCATCAACAACGGCGCCTGACCCTGCTCGCTGCCAGCCCCAACTTTGCGCTCATCCGGAAATCTGTCAAGATAGAACTGTTATGACCGTTACAGCTCCCGCAAAAGTCTTTGCCGATCGCATTGGCCGGATCGAAGTATCCGCGACCATGGCTGTGGCCGCCGAAGCGGCTAAACTGCGCGCTCAGGGCGCCAACCTGGTGGATTTCGGGGCCGGCGAGCCTCACTTTGCCACCCCGCGGCACATCAAGGACGCCGCCATTGCCGCCATCGAGGCCAATTTCACCCGTTACACCGTGGTTCCGGGCATTCCCGACGTGCGCAGAGCCATCGTCGAGCGCCACGCCTGCGACTTCGGCTCGGACTACTCGATTGACGAGGCCATTTTCACGGCCGGCGGCAAGCTGGCGCTGTTCAACACCCTGCAGATCCTTGTCGACCACGGCGACGAGGTCATTCTGCCGGTTCCCTACTGGGTCAGCTTCAAGGACATCATTCAGTATGCGGGCGGCAAAGTCGTCTATCTCGAAACCAGCGAGGCCGAGAGCTTCCGCATCACTGCGGACGCCATCGAGCGCGCCATCACGCCGCGCACCAAGGCCATCATCCTTAACTCGCCGTCGAATCCGGCGGGTTCGGTGGTCACGGCCGATGACCTGGAGCGCATCGTCCACCTCGCCCACGATCGCGGGATTTTCCTGCTGCTGGACGAGTGCTACGTGTACCTGAACTATGCCGGCAAGCCGGTCTCTGGCGGCTCATTCACCTGGGCTAAGGACCACCTGGTCATTCTCGGGTCACTCTCGAAAACTTACTCAATGACCGGCTGGCGCGCGGGCTTTGCGCTGGCGTCGAAGCCGGTAACCGCCAACCTGAGCAAGCTGCAGTCGCAATCCACCTCGAATGCCACCAGCATTGTGCAAAAGGCGGCGATCGCGGCGCTGACCGCCTCGCAGGAGTGCGTGGCCGAGTTTCGCGCCGAGTTCATCGATTTGCGCGACTACATGCTGGCCGCGCTGGCCAAGATTCCCGGCGTCACCTGCACCAAGCCGGAAGGGGCGTTCTACGTGTACCCCAACATCTCGGCCTACCTGGGCAAAGGCGGCATCAAAACCGCCACCGAGCTGGCCACGCGCCTGCTTCACGAGGCCCACGTAGTCACCGTGCCTGGCGAGGCCTTCGGGACCGCCGAGCACATCCGCATCTCCTACCCGGTAACCAAGCAGAACATCGACGAAGGCACGCGCCGGATGGGCGAGTTCCTGACCAGCCTGAAATAGCCCCGGTCTGGGTCGATCTCCCGCGTAGCGCCGGTCTCCAGACCCGCACTCGTACGAAGATCGCTTCGAAATTGCGCGGGCGGTGCACTGCATGTTGCATCCCGGCCAGGCTGTCCCAACTGGCGGTCTTACTGCTTGAAAATAATTCGCTTTGCCCTGTGCAAACGTTGTCTATGTCGAGTAGGATGTTTCTTCAATGTTGAACGCTATCGATTTCCGTCCCGTGATTCTGGCCGGGGGCAGCGGCACCCGTTTCTGGCCCCGTTCCCGGCGCGCCCGCGCCAAGCAGGTTCTCGCTCTCGACGGCGAGCGCTCCATGATTCAGCAAACCGTGGAACGCCTGAAGCCGCTTACTACGCTCGAAAAAACCTGGATCATCACCAACGAGTTTCTGGCCCATGAGATTGCCGACCAGTTGCCCGGCATGCCCGCGGCGCAGATCGTGCAGGAGCCTGTGGCCCGCAACACCGCACCTGCCTGCGGCCTTGCCGCCTTCCTCATCGAGCGCGACAACCCGGATGCCGTGCTCGGCGTTTTTCCGTCGGACCATGTCATCAGCGACGAGCCGCGTTTCCTCAAGGCCCTGCAAAAAGGCATTGCCGCGGCCGCGGCCGGCGAAAACATCGTGGTGCTGGGCATCGAGCCTTCCCGCGCCGAGACCGGCTACGGCTACATCGAAACCGGCGACCTGACCAAGGACGACTCCGCCCTGCACGTGCGCCGTTTCATCGAAAAACCCAATCAGAACCGCGCCGAGGAGTTTGTCGCCGCCGGCAACTACTACTGGAATTCCGGCATCTTCCTTTGGTCGGCCCGCACCCTGGCCAACGCCGTTCGCGAGCACCTGCCTGAAACCGCTCCCCTGCTCGAGTCCATCGCCGCCGCCTGGGGCACGCCGCAGTTCGACGAGATCTTCCGCGCCGCGTATCCCAAGTGCGAAAACATCTCCGTCGACTACGCGGTGCTCGAGCCCAGGTCCGCCAAGGGCGAGCACCTGTCGAATCTCTACTGCATTCCCGCCGAATTCAGTTGGAACGACCTCGGCTCATGGGCCTCCCTCTACGAGTACCAGTTGGAAACGCGCATGCGCGGCGACGCCGAAGGCAATGTGACCGACACCGGAGGTCACATGACCATCGAAGCCACGGACAATTACATCTTCAGCCCCAGGAAGTTTGTGGCCCTGGTGGGCGTGAAGAATTTAGTCGTCGTCGACACCGAAGACGCGTTGCTGATCGCTCACCGCAACCACTCGCAGGATGTGGGCAAGATCGTGAAGGAGCTGGGCGTCACCGGCCACTCCGAGCTGATCTGAACGAGCCAGCATTTTCCCTACGCGCGCTGTACAATTCTTGCGTATCTCAGTGCGCACAAATCGCCTGAGTGGAGCAAGAAATGCCCGAAACCATCGATTGGCCCCCGCAGCCAAAGCCGCGGCGCCGGAACCTGGCCATTTATCTTCCGATCGCTCTCGTCGTCCTTATTCTGATTGGCGGCCGCGCCGCCATTTCCTATTGGGTTGACCTGCTCTGGTTCGACTCGCTTGGGCTTGCTCCCGTCTTCTGGAAGACATTTGGCCTCGAGTGGGGGACCTTCGCAGCCTTTGCCGTGCTTACCTTCCTCGTCCTCTTCGGCGCCTTCCTCGCTTTCCGCCACGGCCACGGCGGCGATTTGCCCGATACGCATACGATCTACTTCGCCGGCCGCCCCGTCGAGCTGCCGGTGGCAAAGTTCCTGCGTTCCGTCGGCGTCATCGCCGCGCTGCTCATCTCCATCGCCACCGGCTTCGCCATGGAATCGCAGTGGCCCACTCTGGCGCTTTATTGGTACGCGCCTGCCACGGCCACGAATCCTGTCGACCCCATCCTGGGCCGCCCCCTTGGCTTCTATCTCTTCACGCTTCCTGCCTGGGAACTCATCGCCGGTTGGTTGCTCACGCTGGCAGTGATGATCTCGGTTCTCGCCGTGCTCTTCCTGATCGCTGCGGGCGGCGGACGTTTGCGTGGTGGCCACTCCGAAGGTTCCACTTCGTCGATCTGGCGTGGCGTTTGTATCGCCGCAGGCTTTTTGCTTTTCACGCTGGCTATTCGCGAATACGTCGGCCGCTTCGATCTCCTCTTCGACCCGCATGCGATCTTTTCCGGAGTTTCTTACACGGACGCGCATGTCACGCTTATCGGCATGTTTCTTATCAGCATCGCGCTCGCCATCGGCGCGGTCGTTGCCTTCGCTTGCGGTCTGCTCAAGCTGCGCGTGCGCTGGCTGCTCGCGGCCATTGCTCCCGCAGCAGCCTGCTGGATCGTGGTCGCAATGGTCGGCTGGTACAACAGCACGTTCATCGTCGCGCCCAACCGGCTTAACAAGGAACGGCCATACATCGAAGACAACATTGCCCTGACGCGCCAGGCCTATGGTCTCGACCGCTTCGCCCAGCAGGAGTTTCCCGCTGAGACCACCGTTGCTGCTGCCGACCCGGAACACAATCAGGCGACGCTTGAAAATATCCGCCTTTGGGATGTGGGCGCCCTGCAGGCAACGTTGACCCAGTTGCAGGAGATTCGTACCTACTATGCCTTTCCCGGCATCGATATCGATCGCTACCAGATCAACGGATCGTTGCGGCAGGTGATGCTCGCCGTCCGCGAGCTGGACGTGGACAAACTGCCCGACACCAGCCGCAACTGGATCAGCGACAAGCTGATCTACACCCACGGCTACGGCATCACCATGAATCCCGTCAACGGATTTTCAAGCGAGGGCCTGCCCACGCTTTATCTCTCGAACATGCCCGTGCAGAGCACCGTGCCCGGCCTCAAAGTCACGCGCCCCGAAATCTACTTCGGCGAGAAGACCGATACCGATGTCTACGTCAAAACCAAGCAGCAGGAATTCAATTACTCGCAGGGCCAGAACGACAGTTATTCGACGTACGAAGGCACGGGCGGCATTGTGATGGGCGGTTTTATGCGCCGCGTGCTGCTGGCCTTCGATCGCGGCGACCTGACCAAGGTTCCCTTCAGCGACGACATAAAGGCCGACAGCCTTTTGCTGATGCGGCGCAACGTACAGACACGCGTTGCGGCCCTGGCGCCGTTCCTCACCTTCGACCACGATCCCTACATCGTGGTGGGCGACGACGGACGCCTCTCCTGGATTATTGACGCCTACACTTCGTCATCCACCTATCCTTACTCCGTGCCGGCCGATCTCTATGGGCAATCGGTCAACTACGCGCGCAACAGCGTGAAGGCGGTGGTGGATGCCTACGATGGCACGGTCACTTTCTATGTCTTCGATGCCACCGACCCCATCCTCGCCGCGTGGCGCGGCATTTATCCGGGACTGTTCAAGGACGCCTCCGCCATGCCCGCGTGGCTGCGTGCCCACGTCCGCTATCCTGAAGCGCTGCTGAGCCTGCAGGCTGATGTGTATGGTCTTTATCACATGACCAACCCCGAGGTCTTTTACAACCGCGGAGATCAGTGGACCGTGGCTACCGAAAACGGTTCAAGCCAGGGTGGCGACCAGGCCGCGCAGCCCATGCAACCCAACTTCGTGCTCATGACACTACCTGGAGAATCGGGTGGACTCGAGTTCGTCGAGATCCTGCCCTTCACGCCCATCAGCCGCAACAATATGATTGGCTGGATCGCGGCGCGCAGCGACGGCGCGCATTACGGAACTGCCGTGGTGTTCAACTTCCCGAAGACGCGCCTCGTCGACGGGCCGCAGCAAATCGAATCGCGTATCGATCAGAACGGGGAGCTCTCCGGCCAGCTCACACTCTGGAATCAGAATGGCTCGAAGGTCATCCGCGGCAGTCTGCTGGTGATTCCCTGCGGCCAGGCGCTGCTCTATGCGGAGCCGATTTATCTGCAGGCCAACCAGAGCCCCATGCCGGAAATGCGGCTCGTAGTTCTGGCTTTGCAGGATCGTCTTGCCTATGGGCCGACCTTCGAAGCCGCGCTCGCTTCACTCTTCGGATCGCAGGCCCCATCGCTGACCGGTGCGGAATCGCAGCCACCTGCGCCGGCGGCCACACCCTCAGGCGCGCCCCAACCCGCAGCCAATGTCAACACGCTCATTGCGCAAGCCAGTCAAGACTTCGCCGATTATCAGCGTCTGACTTCAGAGGGTAAACTGGCCGAGGCCGGCCAAAAGCTCGACGACCTGAAACGCGTGCTCAACCAGCTCAGCACTCATGCGAAGTGAGTCTTGCGCTCTACCGCCTGATTTCGTAATGATCCTCGGACAAGCGCGGGTCTGGAGACCCGCGCTACAGCCGGTCAGGAGCACGGCGGTGCGGTCTTCGACGGCCTCTGAGAAATGCGGGTTAATTTGATTAAGGAGTTCATGCCATGCCTCGTTTTGCCGCCAACGTGACCATGATGTACCAGGAACACAAGTTCCTCGACCGCTTTGCCGCGGCTGCGCGCGACGGCTTCACGGCTGTCGAGTTCCTGTTCCCCTACGAGCATCCGGCCGCTACGCTGGCCGCTCTGCTCAAGGAGCACGGACTGCGCCAGGTCCTCTTCAACTCGCCTCCCGGCGACTGGAAGGCCGGCGAGCGCGGCATCACGGCGCTGCCCGGCCGCGAAAAAGAATTTCGCGACGGCTTTTTGCAGGCCTTGGAGTACGCGCTCGTCATGCAGTGTCCCCGCGTCCATGCCATGGCCGGAATTTCTCCGCTGGGAGTGGACCGCGCGCATTTGCTCGGCGTTTACACCGCCAATCTTGCCTGGGCGGCGGATCAGGCGCGGGTTGCAGGCATCCAATTGCTCATCGAGCCCATCGCGTTACGCAACATGCCGGGCTTTTTCCTGAATCGCCAGGAGGAAGCGCACGCGATTGTCGCCGAGATTGGCGCGCCCAATCTCAAAATCCTCATGGACCTTTTCCATTGCCAGGTGGAAGAGGGCGATCTGGCCATCAGGATCCGCAAATATCTCGCGGACCCGAAGCAGACGCGCGTAGGCCACATCCAAATCGCAGGCGTGCCCGAGCGCCACGAGCCCGACACGGGCGAAGTGAATTTTTCCTACCTGTTCGATCTCATCGATCAATTGGGATATGAGGGCTGGATCGGTTGCGAATACATTCCGGCCGCGGGGACTTCAGACGGTCTCGGCTGGTTCAGGAAATGGAAGGCCGCATAAAGTAGCGCCGGCCTCCTGGCCGGCTGTAGTGCGGGCCTCCCGGCCCGCACTTTTGAAATGAACGCTCCGATGCATCTGGCGGCGCGGACGCCGCCAGTACAGCCGACCAGGAGGCCGGCGCTACACAACCATTACTACTTCTCAACGCCAAACGTAAACGTCGTCGTCGAGTGCATCGTCTCGCCGGGACGCAGAACCGTGCTCGGAAAATCCGGATGGTTCGGCGAATCCGGGAAATGCTGCGTCTCCAGGCAGAATCCGGCGTGCTTCAGGTACTTCACGCCGTGCCTGCCGGTGAAAGTTCCATCCAGGAAATTGCCGGAGTAGAACTGCACTCCCGGCTCGGTGGTCTCCACCGTCAGCTTGCGTCCGCTCGCGGGATCGGTGACGATGGCGGCCACGCGCAGCGTTCCCGACTTGCCGTTCAGCACCCAGTTGAAATCGTACCCGCCGGCGCGCTTCAGTTGCTCGTTGTCGGCATCGATGCGCGCGCCAATAATCTCCGGCTTGCGAAAATCCATCGGCGTGCCGGCCACCGGCGCCAACTCGCCGGTCGGAATCAGCCCCGCATCCACTGGCGTGTAGCGGTCGGCGTTGATTTCAATCCGCTGGTCGAGAATGTTGCCCGCGTCGTCGCCGTGCAGATTGAAGTACGCGTGGTTGGTCAGGTTCACCACCGTCGCCTTGTCCGTCTTGGCCGAGTAGTCGATGCGCAGCGTATCGCCCTTGAGCGTGTAGCGCACCGTCGCGGTGAGCGTTCCCGGAAATCCCATGTCGCCATCGGGGCTCACATGCGTGAACTCGACGCCGTCCGGCACTTCCTTCGCCTGCCACACATACTGGTCGAATCCAACCGGGCCGCCGTGCAGCGCATTGGCGCCGTTATTGATGGGAATCTGGTAGGTCTTTCCGTCCAGCGTAAATTTGCCCAGCGCAATGCGATTGCCATAGCGCCCCACCACCGCGCCAATATACGGATTGGGCTTAATCAAATAGGTATCGAGCGTGTCGTAGCCCAACGCGACATCCGCCATCTTGCCCGTGCGGTCCGGGGCTTTCACGCTCACCAGGTGCGCTCCGAACGCTGTCACTCTCACTTCAATCTGCCCGCCGGTCAGCGTATAAATCGGCACGGCGGTTCCGTCCGCGGTATGACCCCATATCGACATCTTCATCTCTCCCTGTGCAATGGGCGCAAACGCCATTGCCATTCCAATCAAAGTTGCAACAACACTCGTTGCTCGTTTCACGGTTTACCCCTCTGCCTTCCGGCCTGCGCCGTTCAGCCGCTCGCCGGTTTCGGCCTGTTTCACTGCTTCCCGTTTGAGAAGCCTCAACCGTCGCGATGATGTTCCTTGGCAAATATAGCTGATAGGGCAGACAATTCCATCATATGCCCTGACTTTTCGGCCCCGACTTTTTCGGCAGAGCCCCGTCGACCGGAGGAATATGCAGTTTCCGAGAAAACGCGCCTTGATTGCAGTTGAAGCCATCACTCTCTCCCTGGCGCTGCTTTCGTTGCCTCCCTGCCACCTCGCCGCCGGCGTCGCCTTCGCGCAGCAAGCGCCTCCCGTCGCAGATTCTCACGGCACGGATTTCGTCCTCCAGGGCGTCGTGCGCGGATCCGAGAACCAGAGCTATGTGAAAGTCCCTTTTGCGGTGCCCGCCGGCACGGAGCGCGTGACCATCACCTTTAGCTACACCGAAAAGGAGCAGCACACCGCTCTCGATCTCGGACTGCTCGACCCCGCTGGGCTGCGCTGCTGGAGCGGCGGCAACAAACCCACGCTCACTGTCGGCCTCATGGACGCCACGCCGTCCTGCTTGCCGGGCGACCTTCCGTCCGGCACGTGGAATGTGCTGATCGGCGTGCCCAACATTCGCACCGCCGTCGAGTCGCATTACACCATTCATGTCTATCTTTCGCGCTCCGGCGCAGTGGCTGATCTGCCGCCGATTCTCCGCGAGCCGCTACGCGCCGGACCTGCCTGGTTTCGCGGCGATCTGCACATGCACACCGCGCACAGCGACGGCCAATGTCCCAGCCAGACCGGGAAACTTGTTCCCTGCCCACTCTTTTTTACCGCGGACGCCGCCGCCCGCCGTGGCCTCGACTTCATCGCCATTACCGATCACAATGCCAGCTCGCAATATGATGCGATGCGAGAGCTGCAGCCCTGGTTCGACAAGCTGCTCCTGATTCCCGGCCGCGAAATCACCACCTTTCAGGGCCACATCAACTTCCTCGGCAGCACCGATTTTGTGAACTTCCAACTTGACGGCCGCACGGTTCCCGATGTGAACGCGTTGCTCGAGAGCACCGCGCGCGTTGGCGCCATTACCTCGATCAATCATCCTCTGTCTCCCAGCGGCGAAATCTGCCTCGGCTGCGGATGGAAGCCTTCCACGCCGGTCGACATGCATCTGCTGACGGGAGTTGAGGCCGTCAACGGCGGCAGCCAGCAGCGCGGTCTCTCTGACCTTCCCTTCTGGAATCAGCAACTCAATCGTGGCTGTCGCCTCACGGGAATCGGCGGCAGCGATAATCACCGCCCCATGCAGCCGCTGGATCAAACCGGTTCCATCGGCAGCCCGACCACCGTTGTGTTTGCAGCCGAGCTCTCCACGCCCGCGATTCTCGACGGCATCCGCGCCGGTCACGTCTTCATTGATGTGGCAGGAACCCACGACCGGCTGCTCGAAGTGACGGCGCATGCGGGCGCTCGCAATGCCCGCGCGGGAGACACGCTGAGCGCGGATGCGGGTGATCAAGTTGAGTTTTCCGCACATGTGGCCGCTGCCGCAGGCGGAACGTTGCATTGGATTGAGGACGGCCAGGACGTCGCGCCCGCCGCCGTCGCAACCATCTCCACTGCTGACTCCACGCAAACTCTGCCGTGGACGAGTGACGGACGCCGCCATTGGTTTCGCGCGCAAGTCACGGGGCCCGACGGAAAACTGTGGCTCATCGGCAACCCCATTTACGTCAATTGGGAAGTTGCGAATGACTGTAACGGCAATCAGCCAGTCCACCCGAAGGGAATGAAGACAGCACGATGATCCATCTGCACTTTCACCTGGCTCTTGTGCAGTTTCTGGCCGACCACAGAAACATTTACCTCACTCACTTCTTTCACGCCGCAAGCTTTTTCGGCTCGGCCAATTTCTACGCCTTTTTCACCATCCTTCTCTACGTGATGTGGGACAAGCGCCTGGCCGTGCGCCTCACCGTAGTGGTTTTGCTCACCATGGCCTTCAACGATCTGCTGAAGATTCTCATCAAGAATCCCCGGCCCTTTGTGGCCGACGGAACCTATGAGAAGAAATGGGCGGTTTCTCCTGCCGAAGCCAAGACGTTGGCTCTTGAATATTCCACGCCGTCGGGCCACGCCATGGGCTCCGCAGCTTTTTACTCCTACCTTCTCACTTTCACCCGGAACCGCTTCGTTCGCTTGGGGCTAGTGCTGCTTATCGTGCTCATCGGCGTTTCGCGCCCTTATCTTGGCGTGCACTACGTTGAGGATGTCTTGCTGGGTTGGGCAATCGGCCTTCTCTTCGGCTTCGCTGCATCCCGTTACACGGACACGCTAGCGAACCTGTGGAGCAAAGTCCCGCACGGTTTCGAGATCGCCATCGCGGTTGCCGGCAGCGCGGCGGTCTGGCTGCTCACACTGGCTCTCAATGGCTGGCACATCGACAGCCAGGTGCGCGAAATGACGATCTACTGCGGCTGGCTCACGGGCACCGTGATCGCCTGCCCGCTCGAGTTGCGCATCGTAAACTTTGACCCGCGCAGCGCGGGGCCGGCAGCCAAGTTTCTTCGCTACATTCTGTCGATCGGCATCATGATCGCCGTTCTGCTGGGTCTCAATGCAGCATTCGTTCTGTTTGCCGACCACGCATCCATCATTGGCTCGGCACTTGACTATCTTCGCTATACAGCGACCAGTGTTGCAGGCATGTTTTTTGCGCCATTCCTCTTCTGCAAAATCAAGCTGGCGGCCGCCAGGCCCGTTTCATGACCGTGGCCTCGCGATGAGCCCAGCGCTTCCGCCGCGTCCTCTGCATGGGCCGCGTTTTTTCGCTCCCTTGCTCTCTTGCTCCCTGTTTTCGCGTAGAATTAGGCAAATCCGCGGATACCTCGCAGTTTTTCTAACACTTCAGAAACTTTATGAAAGGGCCTTTTCGAGTGAACGGAATGGTTCTTCTCGAATCATCCCTGCTTCCTCGGGAAGGTCAAAACCGATGAACGCTGTTTCGAGTGATCCCGTCGTGATGGACCCGGCCGGCTCTCCCTTGAGCGCTGCGCCGCGCGGCCGCCGCGGCTTTTGGGCCCGCCGCGGTTTCTGGGCGTTGATTGCCACGCAGTTCCAGGGCGCCTTCAGCGACAACATCCTGCGCAACCTGCTGCTCTCGATTGTGATCGGGATGAACATGGCGCAGACCCAGCGCGAGACCTTTGTCTCGGTGGTCACATTCCTGTTCTCGGTGCCTTTCTTGATTTTGAGCATGCCCGGCGGCTGGCTGGCGGACCACTTCAGCAAGCGACGGGTCACGATCTGGACCAAGGTCATGGAGTTCGGATCGATGCTGCTGGCCACAGCAGGCCTCGCGACGCACACGCTTGCACTTTCGCTGGTCGCGCTCACGCTGGTGGCCAGTCAGGCCGCACTGTTCGGGCCGTCTAAGTATGGTTTGCTCCCGGAGTTGTTGCCTGAGAAGAGCCTGTCGTGGGGCAACGGCGTCATCGAGCTGTGGACATTTCTAGCCATCATCATTGGCACAGTCGTCGGCGCGTGGATGGGTCAGCAATTCAGCGGGCACGAAGTGGTTGCGGGTTACGTGCTGCTGGGTCTCTCGGGCTTAGGCTTCGTAACCAGCCTCGGCGTCGACAACGTGCCGGCCGCGGCGCCGGAAAAACCCTTCCGCCTGAACATTGCCGGCGATCTCTGGACGCAGATCGCGAAAATGCGCAAGGACCCGGCGCTGTTTCTGGCCGTGCTGGGCAACACCTACTTCTGGTTTCTTGGCTCTCTCCTCTTCTCCACCATCGTCATCTACGGGCCCGACGTGCTGCACGTCGGCCAGACCAAAACCGGATACCTGAACGCCATGCTCGCCGTGGGCATCGGCATCGGCAGCATGGCCGCCGGATGGGTGAGCGACAACAAGATCGAGTACGGGCTGATTCCGCTGGGATCGATCGGCATGACCGTCACCGGTTTCATCCTCGGCCTTTCGCCCCACGGCATGGCAGGTTCGGCGGCACTGCTCGGCATGCTGGGCTTCTGGGCGGGATTCTTCTCCGTACCCGTAAACGCGCTCATTCAGCACAAGCCGGCGGAAGAGGACAAGGGCGGCATCATCGCCGCGGCCAACCTGCTCTCTTTCGTCGGAATCGCCGCCTCGTCCATCGTCTATTTCATCTTCACCGCCTACGTCCACCTCAATCCCCAGGGCGTCATCGTCGCCGCCTCATGCATCACTGCGGTCAGCACGGCCTACGTTCTCTACCTGCTCCCGGAGTGGTTCGCCCGCCTGATTCTCTTCTTCGTCACGCGCACGGTGTATCGCGTGCGCGTGATTGGCCGCGACAACTTCCCGGAAAAAACCGGCGCGTTGCTGGTCTGCAACCACATGTCGTTTGTCGATGTGCTGCTTCTGGTCGCGGCCACCGACCGCCCCATTCGCTTCATCATGTTCAAGGGCATTTACGACCACCCCTACGTGAAACCCTTCGCCAAAATGGTGAAGGCCATCCCGATTTCGAGCGAGCTGCATCCGCGCGAGATGCTGCACTCGCTGCACACCGCCAGCGACGCGCTGCGCAACAACGAAATCGTCTGCATTTTCGCCGAGGGACAAATCACGCGCACCGGGCAGCTGCTTCCCTTCCGCCGCGGCCTGGAGCGCATCATGAAGGACGTCGCGGTTCCCATCATTCCCATCAACCTTGACGGCGTGTGGGGCAGCATCTTCAGCTTCGAGCGCGGACGTTTTCTGTGGAAGGTGCCGCATCACATTCCCTACCACGTCACAGTGAGCTTCGGAAAACCCATGCCGCCCACATCCACAGTCATCGATGTGCGCGCGGCAGTGCAGGAATTGCAGGCCGTAGCATTTGAGGCGCGCAAGCCGCGCATGAAAACCCTCGACCGCGCCTTTGTGCACACCGCCCGCCTGCATCCGTTTCAGTTCTTCATGGCCGATGGCAAAACCCCGCGCGTCTCCTTCGCATCGGCGCTCGGCAAGACCGTCTTCATCGCGCGCCGCTTGCGGCGTCACGTTGGCGAGCAGCCCATGATCGGCCTTCTCATTCCTCCCAGCGTCGGCGGCGCACTCACCAACTACGCGCTCATGCTCGCGGGCCGCGTGCCGGTCAACCTGAATTACACCGCGCCCAACGATGTCATCTCGAGCTGCGCGCAACAGTGCGGCATCGACGTGGTCATCACGTCTCGCGCATTTCTTGACCGCCTCCCGAACATGACCATCCCCGGCCGGACCGTGCTGCTCGAAGACGCCCTCGCCGCGCCGCGCCTGAGTGAGAAGCTGGCCGCGCTGGCGCTGGCGTGGCTCATGCCCGCGGGCCTGCTCAAACGCGCACTGGGTGCCAATCGCGTCAAGCTCCAGACAGAATTCGCAACCGGCAAAGGCCGCGCTGCACGCATGGATCAGCTGGCCACGGTCATCTTCTCCAGCGGCAGCACCGGCGATCCCAAGGGCGTCCTGCTCACGCATTTCAACATCATGTCGAACCTCAGCCAGGTCAGCCAGGTCTTCATGCTCGGCAGCCGCGACAAGATTCTCGGCATCCTGCCCTTCTTTCACTCCTTCGGATTCACTGCCGGGCTCTGGCTGCCTGCGGTGCAGGGTGTGGGCGTGGTCTTTCATTTCAATCCGCTCGACGCGCAGGTCATCGGCCATCTGGTCCAGGAGTACCAGGTCACGTTCCTCGTCGCCACGCCCACGTTTTTGCAAGCCTACATGCGCCGCTGCAAGCCCGAGAGCTTTGGCTCGCTGCAATTCGTGCTGGTGGGCGCGGAAAAATTGCAGGAGCGCGTCGCCCTCGCCTTCGAGGATCAGTTCGGCATCCGTCCGCTGGAGGGCTACGGCTGCACGGAGTGCTCGCCGATCGTCGCGGTGAATGGCAAGGATTTTCGCGCTCCGGGATTCCGCCAGGTCGCTTCCCGCCGCGGCAAGATCGGCCACCCGCTCCCCGGCGTCAGCGTCAGGATCGTCGACATCGACACCGGCCAGTCCGTCGCGCCAGGAACCGCAGGCATGCTGCTGGTGAAGGGCCCCAATGTGATGCGCGGCTATCTGGGCAAACCAGAAAAGACCGCCGAAGTCCTGCACGATGGCTGGTACACCACGGGCGACATCGCCGTGATGGAGGAGGATGGGTTCCTCTCCATCACCGATCGCCTCTCGCGTTTCAGCAAGATTGGCGGCGAGATGGTGCCGCACATTCTCATTGAAGAAAGGTTGAACGAGCTGGCCGACTCGACCGGGCAGGTCTTCGCAGTCACCGCCGTGCCCGACGAGAAGAAGGGCGAGCGCATCGTCGTCATCCACACGCTTCCCGAGACCAAACTTGCCCTGGTGCTGGAAAAGTTCGCTCAGTGCGACCTGCCCGCCTTATGGAAACCGAAACCGGGCCAGTTCGTCCGCGTCGATGCCATCCCGGTGCTGGGCACGGGCAAGATGGATCTGCGCGGAATCAAAGCCCTCGCAATGGCGCTTTCGATCCCGGCCGAAGCTGCTAACGAGCCGGATCGCCGCGTTTGACGTCAATCGAAGCGCACCCTGCCTCTTACTCGTAGCGCAGAGCCTCGATGGGGTCGAGATTCGCGGCGCGGATGGCGGGAATCATGCCGCTCACAAGCCCAGTAACCACGAGGATCACTGTGGCAATGGCGATGGAGCCGGGAGTGATGATGAGGCGGATGTCGGCGTCTGAAGCGTTTTGGGCGATCTCGCTGTAGAAAGGAATGCGGCCGGCCGCGAAAGAGATCGCGTACGCCAGCGCGATTCCGCACACTCCGCCGACCCCGGTAATGGTGAGCGCTTCAGCCAGGAATTGCACGAGGATCTGGCTGCGGCGCGCACCCAGCGCCTTTTCAATGCCGATTTCGCGCGTGCGCTGCTGCACGGCCACCAGCATGATATTCATCAGGCCGATGCCGGCGATGCCCAGTGTGAGCGCACCCACCATGGAGAGCAGCACCTGCAACGCAATGGACAGAATGCGGAACTGCGATAGCTGCGTCATCAGGTTGGCCACATAGATGGCATTGTGGTCGGTGGGGCGGAAGTGGTGCGCCGCGGCCATCGTCGCGCGCAAGGCCTTCTCGATCTCCATATGGTCGCCGCGATAATTGAACCAGATGCCATCGATATAATGCGTGTCCTTGAGGTCGCTGGAGGTACTGAAGGGGATATAGATGATGCGATTGCGATTGTCGTCGCTGCCTTCCTGCATCTTGGGGCTGAGCACGCCGACCACGGTGAAGATCACGCCGTTCAGACGGATGCTTTCGCCCACCGCCCACTCGCCCGAGAAGAGCTTGGTCTTGGCCTCGGAGCCGATGACACAGACGTGTGCGCGCTGCTCCTCTTCTTCGCCGCTGAAAAAGCGGCCGGCATCGGTGTCGAGCTTGAAGATGTCCTGAAACACAGGGCGCACGCCGTCGACCTCCCACGTGTAGGTGTGCAGGTCGTTCTGGACGGTGGCATTGATCCACTCGTTCGGCGAGATTTGGAAGACACCGGGAACCGTATTGGCGACGCGGTCCACATCGTCAAGTGTGAACTGCACCTTTACGCCGGCCTTGTCGCCGCCGGCCTGCTGACTGGTGCGGCCGGGAAAAAAGCCGATGGTTTCCGTGCCCCACTGCGCGAAGATGGCCTCGATGGCCCTGCTGAAGCCGGCGCCGAAGCCGAGCAGCACCACCACTGTGGCAATGCCCCAGGCCATGCCCACCATGGTGATGGCGGTGCGCCGCATGTTGGAGAGCATCGCCGCCCAGGCCTGCGCCAGTATGTCTTTGAGCATTCCCGGAACTTCCCTTCTGCGTGGCGTTTCAAAATGCTGCCCAGTTCAGCGAGCCGTGTTTGCGTTGCAACACGCGGCCTCAGCGGATCGTTCGACTTCTTGCTCCCTTACTGTCTCGTTCCCTGTTCCCTGTTCCCTGTTCCCTGCTCCCTGTCTTCTTCACTCCCTGCGCAGCGCTTCGATAGGGTCGAGGGCCGCGGCCTTACTGGCTGGGTAGAGCCCGGCCACGATGCCGCAGACGGCGAGCGACCCGACGGCCAATGCCGCGGACCAGGGCACCAGGCGCGGCGGATCCCAGCCGGGCATTTTGCCTGTCAGCGTCGCCTGCAGCAGAGCCATAAACGCCCCCGACAAGGCCACGCCGATGAGGCCGCTGATGCCGGTGAGCAGCAGCCCTTCCCAGAAGAATTGCGCCAGGATGCTGCTCCGGGTGGCTCCCACCGCCTTCATCACGCCGATTTCATGCGTTCTCTCTGTCACCGAAACCAGCATGATGTTGATGATCCCCACTGCGCCCAGCGCCAGCGTGACGAGGCCCACACCGCCCAGAAAAACATCCATGCCGTTGAAGATGGCGGCGATCATCTGCTCGGTGTGAATGGTGTTCCACT
>Ga0181533_1000449_pt1 | contig 54781 bp, 48 predicted proteins | sample PEATcosm2014_Bin_45_FD_119772 | JGI IMG/M metagenome (GOLD analysis project Ga0181533, IMG submission 119772) | Peatland microbial communities from MTU Mesocosm Facility, Houghton, MI, USA - PEATcosm2014_Bin11_60_metaG | ecosystem: Environmental > Terrestrial > Soil > Wetlands > Peat | place... | reverse complement strand
GCCGGCATCCGCGTCAAACCCTATTCCACCGAGGGAAGGAGGCTGATACTGAAATCCTAAACCCCGGGCATCGGGAAGCAGTCAACGCCACGTGCTATAATACTCCAACACCTTCTTCTTTGCCTCCTGGTTTGCGGGGGATAATTCCAAGGCCTTTTCATAGCAGAGCCTCGCTTCCCGGCGCAGGCCTTGCTTTTCATACACCTCGCCGAGGGCCAACCTGTAATCGGCAACGCGGGGTCTGGCGACGACCAAGGACGACAGTTCCTCCCGCGCCAGATCGAGCCGGCCTTGACGAACATGGAGATCGGCAAGGAGGTAGTTGAAATCCTGGAGGACGCTTTTCTTTGCTTCCACCTCGATCACCCCCATTTCAGGGGGAGAAAGGCTTTCATCGGCGAGTATCTTCTTCCATGTGGAGATTGCCTCGACCCTCTCGCCCAGCGCGAAGCAGAGCGCAAGCTTTTTGATGGCAAAGGGCCAATCGACAGGGGGCTGTATAACAGTTCGTTTCAACCAGAAGACGGCTCGATTTGTGTCACCTTTCTCGGCGGAGATTGAACCGAGGGCGAGACACAGATGCGGGTCGGACACAAGCGCGTGGTCAAGGGCAAGGCTGAGGTTCAGATTCAGCTCCGCCAGATTCCTGTAAAGGAACCTTTTTTCTTCCGGGATCTCAGGAAGGGCATCGGACAGGTAAAGACCTGTTCGAAGGTACGTTTCAGGCCGGCTGGGGTTCAAAGACAGGGCCTTTTCGCACCGCGCAAGACCTTCATCGATCCGGCCATGTTTCCCTTCAACCTCGCCCCACAGCACCCAGGCTTCGGGGTTAATTGCATCGACGCATACGGCCCCGCGCACCGATCTATCGGCATTCGGATCATTGATCGCCATCAGTGACCGGGCGAGAAAGGTCTTGTAAGCGGAGGAGAGAGGGTCGAGCATCGATAACCGTTGCAGGATCAAAAGCAGAGTCTCAGGTGTGTAATGGGCGGCGGGAGACGGGCAAGTCCAGAGAGAACTCGAATCAATGGCAATGACCAGCTCGCTGAAGCATCTCACGCCGGATAGGTAGACCAGGATGGACAAAAGGAAGGTGAGAAGAATCCTGGCCACTGCTCACTCTCTTATATCCGCGTGAATTTCCCCCGGGTAATTACGCTCAAACCCGATCCTGCCAGGCCCAGAGGCTCGATGATCAAATCCCAACGTGAGATCGGCGGGAGGTGGTGCGGCCACGGCCTGTCCCTCCACAGGTTGCAGCCCGGTTTCCTGGTCGCCGCCTTCCGCTCCCCTGTCTTTGTCAGAGATTCTGCTACTGATGCTCTTTGTTTTTGCGCCGTAGTCGATCTTACGTTTGTTGGCTTTGACCCCCTCTGTGCCCGGTCCGGGCGTACCCTGGGCATCGGCCGGACTTGCCGCCGAGTCGAGTCTGTCGACATCCAGCATATTCTCAGGTGCATCGGCGGTCTTTCCGCACGTATCCGCCGTATTCTCGAATACAGGCAGATTGGGCAGGACCGGAAGACGCATTTCACCTGCCATACTCAAGGTGGAAAAGAGAAAGACGATCAGCGGGGCGCATAGTGCGCATCTTTTCATCCTCTCCGAACGCATCGGCGCCATGTCCTTACGCTCCATCCTCTCTGCTCCACGAGAAAGACGTATGTACTACCCGCCACGTAAGGCCCATGATCAAAAAAAGCAGCATGGCGTTGGCCGGGATCTGGAGGTTGAAGTCGGCCAGGGAATGGACGAGCAGGGCCACGATGGCAGCCAGGCCGCTAGCCCCGAGGAATATCGAGTACCGGCTGCGGCGTGTAAGCAAGGCGCGAACGGAAGAGGCGAGGAACAGAAGAAAGAATGCCAGCCACGGAATGAAGCCGATCAGCCCCACTTCCGAAAGAAACTCCAGGTAGTCGTTGTGGGCGTGGTCCATGATCATTGCGCCAAATTTCTGCGGCTTATAAGGGGGGTACGCAAGCTCATAGGTACCGAGCCCGGTCCCGGTGAGGGGAAAGTGCTTGATCAACGTAAAGGTGGTTTGCCAGACGAGAAAGCGGTCCTCGTAGCTGGTTTCAATCGTCTGCCAACGCTCCTCAACCGGGGCCAGGCCTTTCCACATGCCCCAAAGGCACCCCAGACCGAGCACGAGCGCCAGGACAATCGGCAGGGCCGCGTGGCGCGTTTTTGTCGCGGCCATCAGCAACAGGACGAAGAGCACGGCCGCAGCCAGGCTCAAGTGGGCCATGCGCGACATGGAAAAGATGAGTCCGAGGACCATGACGATGATCCCCGCAAACAGGAAATAGAGAAAAAGGAAACGACGGGCCTTGACGCGTGAAGTGATACCGGAGACAAAGAGGCCGATCGAAACAGGTATACACATGTTCATAAGCCCGGCGAAATGGTTGCGGTTGATATAGGTTCCGGTTACACAGTCTATGCAGTACTTTTTCGTGAACCATAGAAGAGAGCCGGAGTGATTAAGATAGACATAGAGGCCGTATATCGCGTCGGCAAACCCAATGATGAAGACGGCGACAAGCAGCCGCGTAATCGAAGAATGAAGAAGTGGGTGAGGAAGTGTTGAGTGTTGAGTGTTGAGTTTTGAGTTTTGAAACCAATAGGCTGGCGAGGGACGGAATGGCGAATCCTGAGGCGTGAACGTGGCGACGACAAAGAAAATAGATGCATAGGCCAGCCATTTCAGGAGAGCGGCGCTCGTGGCGGAGAGGCTGAGACTCAAAGGGAGCAGAGGGCATAGAGCAGAGGGCATAGAGCCGGGACCGAAGGTTGGAGCGAGACCCAGGCGCTGGTAGAGGCCGGCGGCGTTGGGAGACATTTTCTGGAGAAATGAGAAAGGCAAAGGCGCCATCTGAAAAAGACAAAAGAGAAGGAAGAGGAAGAGGGGAAACATGAGCCACAGGGTGCGGTGCAAATAGGAAGAATGTGTTGAGTTTTGAGTTTTGAGTTTTGAGTTATCGGAAGAACGCGACATTTCCGCGTCGAGGCGGGAAAAGTCGGTTGTCCAGAGGTGCAGAAGAAGTAATGAAAAGATCAGAAGCTCCATCGCTGAGTAGGTAACGATGTAGACCGAACCAACGGCGGCAGGAGCGCAAATGATGAGCATGATTAAGCCGATGAGAATGATAGGGGAAGAGAACATTAAGAGCCGTTCACTTAGAACTCAAAACTCGACGCTCCGGAAGCCCTGCCTAAGAAGACGCGAAAATAGCCCCGGCTTCTTAGGCAGGGCTTCCGGAGCGTCGATGTGTTTGCCGGCGATGATGGCGGCGGGATACTCTTTCACGAGTTTGTGCGCATATTCAGCGCCGATGAGAGATGAAGCGAGCTTGAAGGCCTTCGAGAGCACAGGCGGTCGCCTCTTGGCTGAATGTGCATCCGACGCAATCACATGGACTAGCTGATATTTGAGCAGCTCCTCGGAGCACTTCCGGATCTCGGGACCGAAGTCTCCGGTGAGGCTCATGGCCGTCAACTGGACGAGTCCGCCTTTCTCGACCCAGTTCCGCACGATGTCCGTCTTCCCGTGCACGGCGGTGTTCCGCTCCGGGTGCGTGAGAATCGGGGTGAAGCCGGCAAGGGTGAGATGGAACATCCATTCGATGTACCTGGGCGGTATCACATGCCGGGGGAATTCCACCATCACGTACCGCATGTTGTCGTTTACGGTCAACACTTCCCGGTTCTTTACCAGTGAATCGAGATGCTCGTGCACGTGTATATCTGCGCCGGGCAATACCTCTAGAGGGATTTTGCCCCGCTCGATCTCTGCATTCAGTGTGCGGACCCCGTCGAAAATAACATCGGGGGTGGTATTGTACGTCCCGTTGGGTACGTGCGGCGTGGCAACGATAGTCGTGATCCCATCACGGGCTGCGACCAGGCACATCCGGACTGCCTCGTCGAGGTCCTTAGCGCCGTCGTCAAGACCGGGGAGAATATGGGCGTGGAGGTCGATCATGCGTGTGGCGTCACCGGATCGATTTCACTACCTATGCCTGCTGGTCGGGCTGTTTGCTCCCCTTGTTTCCGGAGGGGGATTTCCTGGAAAAAAAACCTTTTTTGGGCTGGTCCCACTCGTGACGCTTGCGCGTTTTCTTGCCCTCGCCGTCGTGGCCGTAGTAATCATAGTAATGGTAGTAGTAGTGATAGTAGTGGGAGTAGTAATAGCTTTCCCGGCCGATATCTATGTTGTTCAGGACAGCGCCTATCACCTTCGCGCCGCTATCTCTCATGACCCTGGACCCGTGTTGGGCCGTTTCCCTTGTGGTAGCGCCTCCATGGACCACATAGACCACACCGTCCATAAGCTTGCTCAACACCACCGCGTCCGTGACCGAGCTTATCGGGGGGGAATCGAGGATGATCTTGTCGTAGGCGCCCTTCATCTGATCGATAAATTCCGCCATCTTCTTCGAGCCGAGGAGCTCCGCCGGGTTGGGAGGCACGGGGCCGCAGGTCATGACATCGAGCTTTTCGTGCAGGACCGATCGATAAATGTCCGGCTCCTCACCTACAATGACGTTGCTCAACCCTCGACGGTTCTCCAGGCCGAAGACCTTGTGGATCTGAGGCTTCCTCATGTCTGCGTCGACGAGGAGGACGGATTCCCCGGAATAGGCGATCACGAGGGCGAGGTTGGCAGTGATGAACGTTTTGCCCTCCTTCGGGATAAAACTCCCGATCAGGATCGTTTTGAGGGGGGCGTCGGGTGACGAAAAGAGCACGGCCGTGCGCAGGCTGCGAAACCCTTCCGCGACCGTGGACTTTGGCTTATGGTGCACGATGATCTCCGGGCTCGACACTTTTTGCCCTATCTCTTCCATAAAGTTTATCCTGGGGATGAGGGCCAGGCACGGGGTCTCCAGATACTTCTCGATGTCATCGGGGGTCTTGAGGGTGTTGTCGAGGTACTCGAAGAAAAAGGCCATGCCGCAGCCCATGAAAAGACCGACTACAACCGAGAGTAGTATATACTGCAGGGGCTTGGGCCGGGCGGGCAATATCGGCACTTCGGCCCTGTCCACGATCCTTACGTTGGTAGTCCCCAGCTCGCCCGCCACGCTCGTCTCTTTCAGCCTCTTCAGGAGGTTCTCGTAAAGCTCCCTATTCTTATCCGCCTCCCTGGCGAGCACGCTGTACTCTATCGATCTTTCACTCAGCTTCTGGGTCTCCGCCTTTTGGCCTTCCACGGCGATGCGCGCATTGGCTTCCCTCGCCCTCGCGATAGCCAGCTCGTTCTTGATGGAGGCCAGCACGTTCTGTGATTCCGACTTGATCTTCTGCCGGTTGGCCTCGATCTCCGATTTGAGCTGGGTCATTTTCGGGTGCTTTTTACCATACTTCTGGGATAGCTCCGACATCTGTGTGACGAGCCTCGCCTCGTTCTCTTTGAGCCTCTGGATCAGGTAATTGTCCATCACCTGGGGCATGGACTCGATGGGTACCCCTTTTGAGAGAAGGTCCTGCACCTCCTTGTAGCGCGCTTCGACCTCAACCCTCCTCGTCTGTTCGTCGACGAGCCTGCCGGTCAGGCCGCCCAGCTTCTGCATGGCAATGTTTTCTTTCTCCTTGTCCCCCTGAAAGGGAGTGATCTGCACGATGCCGTACCGTTCTTTATATGCTTGCAGCGCCTGTTCCGATTCCTCGAGGGTCTTCTTCTGCTCCTCTATCTGCTTCGTGAGGAAGTCCTTGGCCTCACCGGACGTTTCACTCGCCCATGCAATGTTTTGCTCGATGAACCCCTTTGCCGTCATATTGACGATGTCTGAGGCGAGGTGCCTGTCCGTGCTTTCGTAACTGATATCGACAAGGCGGCTGTTCCTGATCGGGTCAATTTTCAGGCGCTTTGATAACTTATCTGCGAGTAAGGTTTCTTTGGCCTTTTTGTCCAACGTCGAGCCGTGCTGCGATTTCGGTGGATTGAACACGGGGTTCTCTGACAAGTTGAGCGCCTGGATCACGCGCAGGGCCAAAGAGCGGCTCTGGAGGACCTTGTACTGGGTCTGGTAGAACTCCGTGCTGTTCACATCAACCGGCAGAAGATCCTGCATGTTGAGTACTTTTGGCGCTTCCCTTTCAATCAGTATCCTTGTCGTTGCCTTGTATACGGGCGTCATGACAAAGGAAGCGATGGCAACCGTACCGACAATGATTGCAAAACAGACCAGGGCAGGGCGACGCCACTTGTAGAGGGTGCGGAGATAGTCATAGATGTGTGTTTCGTTGGTTTGGCCGGGAATGTTCATTTAAATAATCCCTCCGGGTGCGCGTTCACTGCTCAAGGCTCAGGGTCACATGGAGCCGTCTGTCACCAGAAGCTTTCGGGTACGACGATCGTGTCGCCCGGTTCGATGAGGTTTTCCATAGTGAGGTAGAGGTCCACCTTCTTACCGTCCTTCTCCCTTACCGTCTTTGCCTTTCTTTTGGCAGCCTTTTCTGTAAAACCACCCGCCGTGCTGATGGCGTGCAGGACGGTCATCCCCTTCATGAAGGTGTACTGGCCCGGCCGCTTCACTTCTCCCGTCACGTAGAATACCTTGATCTTCGGTACAAAAATGGTATCGAGGTTAAGCACCTGGATGTTCTGGCTCCTCTCACCTTCGAGGACGTCCCTGAGCCTGACTTTGATAAGCTCGGAGGGATCGGCCTGATCAGGCAGAAGCGGGGTTTGCACTCCGACTTTTTCCTTGGGCCTGACGATCATGATCTCCTGGTCCGCTTCCGGCTTTACCCCACCCGCCATGGCTATGGCCTCCACAAGGAGGGTCTTTCTTGTCAAAGGATATGCCCCGGGGGAGTTAACCTCTCCTATGACAAAGATCTTCTGGCTCCTGTACTCGGTCACTTGCACGCTTACCTGGGGGTCCACGATGTACCCGTCCGCGAGCATCTCCCTCAGCTTCTTTTCTACCTGAAGCTGACTGAGGCCCGTGACCCGAAGCTCTCCGATAAGGGGAAAACTTATTTTTCCCTCTATGTTGATCCGCGCTTTCCTTGTCAGATCGGGATGATCCCAGACCGTGATCGAAATCTCGTCTTCGGGGCCTAGCACATAATCGGCATCGGCGAACACGGCGGAGGGGAGGAGAGAACAGAGAAGGAGAGCCGCGAGGGCGACGCAGGAGGCGCGAAGCACGAAGACAGATAACGAATGACGAACGACGCATAACGGGTTCTTGCTATTCATGCACTTATTCACCTGTTGTGGTATGTGAGCCAGGGCCCGAAAGGCCGGGTGCCGGTCTTTGCCTTAGGGAGTAAGGATAATCTTGAACATTATGCGGTGGTCGGTATAGGAGTACTGATCAAAGGTGGAATGTGCATCCCTGTACTGGTATTCGAGCCTGGCCTGAAGCCATTTTTGTATGTTGTAAAAGGCTGCGGCTCCGCCGCTCCATATCTCGTCGCTGCGCTTTTTCAGCGCACCTGTGACAGGCTCTGTCAGGTTGTCGATATAGGCGCGTTCCTGATAGGAGATTGCTGCCGTGGCGCCTATCTTGCCCGTGAAGAAATGCTGAAGGGTAAGGGTCATCAACGTGTTGACATAGGAAGCGTTGAGCAGCATGGTATCATCCGCAAGGGCGCGAAGGGCGTCAAGGGTCAGGCTTGTCCTCGCGTCAAGGTCGTCAACGAGCTGGCCGGCCATGATCCAGTTGCGGGGACTGTTATCCCTGCCCGCCACGGTCGTGTCAAACTCCTTCCAGCCGTAGCCTACCTTGAAATTCCCCTTCAGCTTTCCCGCAGGGTCAAAGGCAACACCCAGATAGGCCAACCGGTCCTTGTGATCTGCAAGACGGTCGGAGACGAAGTCCTTGGCGGCGTAGTCGTACTCGACCAATCCCGACATGCGTGGGAGGAAACGATAATAGAGGCTTGCACCGACGAGATTATTCGTATATTCCGCGTACCGGTCGCGATACTCGTCGAAGGCCAGATCCTCGCGGTTATACTTCGCCTCGATCTTCCACCTGTCCGCAAAGCTGTAAGCGGCAGCGGCGTTAAGGAAATTATCATGGAAAGGCATCTGGTGCGTCATTAGCTGGATACGTTCGATGGTGCTTTTTGTAAAGTTGTCTCCCAGGGTAAACTCCAGGCCGCCCGGCGCAACGAGATGGAGAAGCCCGTTGGCCCGGTGATCCTGGTAATTGTTCGCCGAGTACTTGGCGAAGTCGACGAACCCCACCTTGTAGCCGAGGTCGAACGAGCTCTGCCCGAAGAGGTACTTGAGGCCCATACCGGGGGTGACCGTGGTGACGTAGTCCGACTTCTTGTCCGATTGCGTCAGAAAGAGATTGCTCCTGAACATTTCCTGGAGGTCAAGCTCGGGCAGAAGGGTAAAGTGTCCGTATTCTATTGCGGCGCCGGCCGGCCTCAGGAGCGAAATCGATAACGCGCAGATGAGCAGCCCCAAAGCAAGGATTCTTTTCAGCCGGCCCATGTTATGCTCCTTTATAAAACTCACTGAACTTTACCTGGAGGGACTTGCCACGCCACCGCCGCCGGTTGCTCCGATGCCTGCGGTGCCGAACGTTGTTCCACCCGGACCCACTCCGCCGGGGGCCGGTCCTGCCGGAGCCGTAGTGGCGACCAGAATTGCCATATCCACGGTAGACCGGGAGATGCCATCATTCAGGGCAGCTGTTCGCAGGTTATTGAGGAGACCCACATTACCGCTGACCGCAGTCGCGGCACCGGTGATTACGGAACCGGGGTTGACCCCCGGAATGCCCAGGGCGGCTTTGAGGACGTCGATCGCCCGGTCCGGCTTTGCCTTCACGGCCGCATGGACGATGCTGTACGCCGACGTTGCTTTCACGGCTATCGCTTCACGGATTACCGGGATACAATCAGCGCCGGCGGCTATGCATTGGGTAACGATATCCTCTATGGTCACGTTGGCCGTCAGGGCGTTACGTATTACCTGGGACAGGGGCATGCCCGTCGCCATATCGCTTCTGACATCAGCTCTCGCGTGTGCATGGATCGAGACAAGGAAGATAAGAAAAAAAAGTGCGAATGATAGTTTTTTCACGATACCTACCCTCCTCGTAGGGAATATCGCGCCAAAAAACACCATCCGGGAATGAAGCCGGCCATGCTGACCGGTCAAACCGGAACTTCCCTCACAGCCTGAGGCGACATGCCCGCCCTTGCCAACAGGTAATGGCTCCCGATTGTCCTGGATAGCGGGCTCCACACGTTTATCGGCCGGAAAGAGCCTAGTTCCCGTAGACCAGTTTCACGATCGAATCCCGGTATATCCGCAAAGACCCCTTGACCTTGATGCCTTTAATTGTCCCCAGCCGATGCCAACGATATACTGTCTTGAGAGAAACGCTGAGGAATGAGGCGACGTCATTTGGTCTCAAAAGAGTTTTATCGGGTAGATCCCGATACTTCACGTTATCCACGACACCTCCGAAGCCATTGTGTTAAACTCGTCAGTCATCGCTCGTCACTTCCTGCGGCGGCAAGTGGGCTCGCTTGTTCCGCGACCTTCGCTCCACATGTCGAGGCGGCAATGAGATGCAGCAGACTTTCGGGATCAAAAGGCTTGAAAAGAAAGGCGCAAGCGCCCCTCTGAATCGCATCCTCTCTCACATGAACGTTTGCTGTACCACTCATCATGATTACAGGGATATCCAGGTTCTCTCTCCTGATGTCTTCGAGTACTCCAAACCCGTCAGGAGCCACGCCCAAGTCCACATCCAACACCACCGCACTGAACGCCATCAGCCGGAATTTGTCGATCGCTTCCCGGCCGTTCGATGCCACTACTGATTTGAGGCCGGCGGCTGTCAGCCAGGAAGAAAGCAGGTCAGCAACCAGATTGTCGTCGTCTACCAGCAATATTAGTGACTCGTTGTTCTCCCCCACAATATCTCCCCCGGATGCCGTCTTGAACGGCGTATTTTCCACCCATCGCAAATCGAGGCCACTCTCTTCTTCGATGAAGTCCCGGAAACGGGACGCTGTTGCCACTGGTTCGGAAGTGCCGCGGATACCATAGCCATGCAAGGCACATCGGCCAACCGGCTTTTAGACAGGTGATACCGGAGGCAATGACATGAGTCCGGATGGTGGGCAAACTACCGCCTGGGATAGCTTATCAACGGTCCATAAACGCCAGGGCTGCCACAGTTGCTATCTTTCGGCACCGGACCTTTGCAATAGAGTCAGGATCGAGCCACGGGTTATTCGAAGGGACTTGTTGATCCTGACCCCCTCGATCAAACCAAGCTCAAACCAACGGTAAACAGTCCTCTCGGAGACACGCAAAAACGACGCCACTTCGCTGGGCCTTAACATGGTTCTCGGCGGCAATTCTGCTTTCACGTTCAGCTCTTTCACGCTGTCTTTTTCCTCTGAACCGAGCATATTATTCACCGATATAGGGAATGATACCATCCGGCGAAAAACCGTGTCTAAGACGCATGGCGGCAATGTCGCTACTGTCTGAAAAGTTTACAAAAATCCGCGATGGGTACGAGACAGCCTATAAAGAGATTCTATGCGCAGTAGTCATCACCCCGGTCACAATAGAGCAATTGCGAAAGGCTCACCCGGCGCGAAAAACCGATGAGGGACGATCCAGGCATCCCCACATCACTTCGTTTTCGTTGATTTCTCGCAGGGGAAACTTCGAGTGTCTGCCTCTTCTTTAGATGGCTACAGCACGGAGATGCATGATTAAAGAAGCCACGGACCGACCCGCCGCCTTCTCTTATCCGAGTCCCACGTTCTTTCCACAAGACAAAAAGTCGACGACGGAGGTGCGCAACACCCTGACGGACCTGTTTAACTTGACGCTTTCCATCAGTCCCATGTCACACCAACGATAGACAGTCTTGGCTGACACGCCTAGATAGGCGGCCACCTCCGCAGCCTTCAACAATCTTTTCCTTGGCATATCATCCAGCATAATTTCGTTATTCTCGTTTGCCATTGCCTCCCCCCTATGGTCACTCTAAGACTGATTTCCAGCCGCATCGTGTGTCTTTCAACATTCCCAGGGTCTTTGCAAACAGGCATCAGGCTGATAGCCTTTCAACAACGCTATCACAATTCGGACATCTAGTGAAGGGCTTTTACGACGTCCTCCTTGTGTCCCTCCAACCCCCTTCTGACCTCCCGCACTTTGTCCCGGCCGAACAAGATTTTGCCTCCCTTTCATATAGACTCCCCGGCGCACGGAATTCTTCCCTTAATTTCGCTCCATCTTCTGAAAATCGACAAGCCGATGCCATATCCTTCGCTGCCACCCACGCCCAACGGGTGCGGGGCCCGACCCGCAAGCGTGTACCCCGAAAATTCAACGTTGTCTTTATGCCGCGTCAACATGTTTTACAGAGTCAACGATGCCGCCAGGAACTGTGGCGGCCTGGAATTTCTTCCATGAAATCGTTGAGGTAGTAATCACGGAAACCCCCGGTATTGCGTTCAGGCTATCACACCCGCTCCCGCTGTAAGTGTAAACTGCGTCGACATGTCTATCACTATCCTGCGCTCCCATCATAAAAGAACTGCTGTCCGGCCCCCTTGCTCGGACTCACCTTGAGTGGAGTAGCGCGGCCCGCCTCATTTCAGAGGGTGATGTATGTAAAGGACCGGGACACTGCGCACGAAGTTGCCGGGCCTTTTCCGGAACCTGTTTCCCGCACCGGGCCGCCGCTCTCCGTGATTTCAACCACTTGGACGAGTGGGCGCCTCATGTGTGCGAGAACCTGCCATGTGGCATGCTTATTGTAAACATCGGATTCGAGCGCAAAGGCAGTCTGTCAAGGTCATTCATCGTGCTCCCTCTTTTTAGGTCCTGTAAGCGAAGGCAGTTGAGGCGCGGTAACTGGCGCCAATGAAGACATCCGCGGAGGAAGTCAGTGCTTCAGCGGGAGGACCGGGGCATGCAGATGACATATCTGAAACGCGTGAACCACGCACCACGGGCATTCATCCGATGGCGGTAGCCTATCCGTAGTACGTCGTCTCCTTAAGGACTTAGCATATGGAGCCTACTATGCAGGCGGAATCTTCAAGTTTGGCGGTAAATCAGGGGAACCGCAGCGAGAACGAACTCGCACTGCAGGGTTTTCCCAGGCAGAAGTTGTTTCTTCTCGCGGGTGATATGGGCTCGATCCTGGCGGCAGGCCTCGTGACGTCCCTGAGCGCCGCGGGGTCCGTGCCGGCCATATCGTCGCTGCTGACAATTCTGGTGGTCTCGGTCATCTGTTATCCGGCTGCCCTCTATGTCTTTGACATGTATAACGCGGAACGTTCTTTCCACCGCGGAGACATGGTAAAGCGATGCCTCTGCGCGATACTCCTGGGCGGCGCCGTTTCAGTCCTCTTTAGCGCGGTGGTCGGAGAACACGCCATCGCCAGGGGCCAGCCTCTCCATATGGCCATGTTGTTGGCCCTCTTCGCCGGTTGCCGCTACGCCTACTCAACGCTTTCGCAAACCACCCTCGTAAAAAAACCTGTGCTGATCGTAGGCGCGGGCGATACCGGCCTGGCCATCTATAATATCCTCCGCTCCCCGGCCTCGCCTTATACCGTGAAAGGGTTCGTGGATGACGACGGAGCGTCAGCAGCCTGGGCCTACCCCAAAATAGTAGGCACCACCGACCGTGTGACAGAGCTTGCCGGCAACGTCGGGGCCGCTTCCGTGATACTTGCCATTCCCGGAGACCGCTCAGCCCGGCTCACCCGGCGCATCCTTCAGGCACGGCTGCAGGGGACAGTAATTGAAGAGATGGCAGACGTGTATGAGCGACTTACCGGCAGGGTCCCCGTGGAGCACATCCAGGACGAGTGGCTCATGTCCGCTGAAGGGTTCGACATCCTCCATAAAGCCTGCCTCCGTCATGTCAAGCGTTTTTTGGACCTGGTGATATCGGGCTTCCTGCTTCTCCTTACCTTCCCGGTGATCCTGGTTGCCGGCCTCCTGGTCCATGTAGATTCGACGGGTCCCGTCTTTTATACCCAGGAGCGTGTGGGAAAAAACGGAAAGGTATTTAAGGTTTTCAAGTTTCGCTCCATGAGAGTGGACGCCGAGAGCCAGGGCGCCCAATGGGCCGCCGGTGACGATCCCAGGGTCACCCGCGTAGGGAAATGGCTGCGCCTCTACCGCATAGACGAGCTGCCGCAGTTGTGGAACGTGGTCAGGGGCGACATGAGCGTGGTAGGCCCTAGGCCGGAACGACCTGAGTTCGTGCACTTCCTGGAGCAGAGGATCCCCTACTATAGCCTTCGGCATTATGTCACACCGGGGATCACGGGTTGGGCGCAAGTGAGCTTCAGATACGCATCATCGGTAGAGGACGCGCTGAACAAGCTTGAGGCGGACGTCTACTACATAAAGAACATGTCACTTCTCCTCGACCTCAAGATCCTGCTAAAAACTATAGGGGTGGTCTTCCTTGCACAAGGGTCACGTTAAGCCGGAAAGTGTAGTGCCCATGTCGGAGCATGAAAGCCCCGTGGTTCGCCTCGTGAAAAACACTACAAGCCCCATCGTGATGACCGTCGACCTTGAGGACTGGTTCCAGGTCGAAAACGCGAGGTCCGCTTATCCGGTCGCCACATGGGACTCTTGTGACCTCCGTGTAAATCTTTATACAAAAATCCTCCTCGATATCTTTGACTATTACAATATCCACTGCACCTTTTTTGTCCTTGGCTGGCTGGCCGAAAGATGCAAGGGCGTCGTCCTGGATATCCAGGCCAGGGGCCATGAGCTGGCATCCCATGGATATGGTCACCAGCTTACGTATGAGCTGTCGAGGGAAAAACTCCGGGAAGACCTCTATAGAAGCAAGAGTCTCCTCGAAGACATCACGGGCATGCGCGTTCTTGGCTACCGCGCCCCCAGCTTCTCGATCACCGACAGGGTCCTTGAAGTCCTGAGAGAACTCGACTACGTCTACGACTCCAGCTACAACAATGCGGCCGTCAACAAACGCTACGGGAAAATCGAGGGGCAATGGCACGCATCGTCGACAGGCCACCTGATGGCGCGGAACGGAATTTTAGAGCTGCCCGTCAGCAACCTGAATATCGACAGGCTTGCCTTGCCCTGGGGCGGCGGGGGTTACTTCAGGTTCTGGCCTTTCCCCCTTTTTAAGTGGGGGGTCAAGCGTATCCTGAGCACCCAGGGCAGTTACCTCTTTTACTTTCACCCCTGGGAGCTCGACTCTGTTCAGCCAAAGATCAAAAATATCGGCATCACAAAAAGGTTTCGCCACCGCGTAAATCTTGTCAACACATTTCATCGCATCAATCTGTTTTTCTCTGCGTTCAAACATTGCCGGTTCATTTCATGTACCTCCTTCATTGAAAATGGATAGACAAGAAGGTCTGGGGGAAGCGCAGGAGACGCGCGCAACCTCGGGTGCATATACCGGCAAAAAGGAGCGAATTCGTTCGCTCTCTTCGATCCCATGGCGTCGTAAAGGAATCGGACACTGTAAAAGAAACCGTCGCATCTTTTTTTACGGTCGGACTTCCGGCAGGACCGCTCACCTCATGTGATATCGGATACTTAGAAACACAGCAGGCGGCATCTTTGACAGCCGGCGCCTGGCACATTTATTGTAACCACGCATATCAAGCGCAAAGAGACCTGAATCCAAGGTGTTCATCTTACGCGCTGTCAGAACCAATGCAGGCGAAAGAAGTCCGGCAGGGCGAGTTGCTGGTTCGTCCACATGCGTACGGGCGAGATTCATCCCGCGAGATGCGCTGCCGTACCTTTAGGGGAACATGGAAGACGCAAGTTCATACCGCACAAACCTTTTCCAATGGCGGTAGCCTGCCCGCATGACGCCTTTTTCAAGAAATGAATCCACACCCGCGAGGGGTGACAAATGAAAGTGCTGGTAACGGGTTCACACGGGTACATAGGATCAATTCTGGTCCCCATGCTCTTGAGAGAGGGGTATGAAGTTCTGGGATTGGACAGCAATCTCTATGAAGAGTGCGTATTCGGGGACGCGAGACCCGACATGCCCGGTCTGAAGAAGGACGTCCGTGATGTCGGGCCTTCGGATCTGCGGGGAGTCGATGCGGTAATTCACCTCGCCGCCCTGTCAAATGACCCATTGGGCGATCTCAACCCTGAGCTCACCTTTGAGATCAATTACAAGGCGTCGGTCCGTCTGGCGCGGCTCGCAAAGCAATCAGGGATAAGCCGCTTTATTTTCTCTTCGTCGTGCAGCACCTACGGGGCATCAGGGGATGAGATGCTGACAGAAACAGCTCACTTCCACCCGGTAACCCCCTACGGTGAATCGAAGGTCTTCGTGGAAAGGGATATAGCGGCCCTTGCGGATTCGACATTCAGCCCCACCTTTCTGCGAAATGCGACCGTCTATGGCGTCTCCTGTAGAATGCGCTTCGATCTGGTATTGAACAACCTGGTTGCCTGGGCAGTCACCCGCAGTCTGGTATACCTCAAGAGCGATGGAACCCCCTGGCGGCCCATCGTCCATGTTGAAGACGTGTCGCGCGCCTTCCTGGCAGTCCTGAAGGCACCGCGTGAGACCGTCCATAACCGGGCGTTCAATGTGGGGAGTAACAGTGAAAACTACCGGATCAGCGAATTGGCAGACATCGTGAAAGAGACCGTGCCCGACTGCCGTATTGAATTTGCGAGCGACGCGGGCCCGGACAAGCGCTGTTACCGGGTGGATTTCACCAGGTTTGCCGACACATTTCCCGACTATAGGCCACAATGGACGGCCCGGCTGGGGGCCGGCGAGCTTTATGCGGCATACCGGAAGACAGGGCTGGATCTCGATGACTTCGAGGGGCCCCGTTTCAAGCGCATTGAGCACATAAAGAAGCTTCTGAACACCGGGCGCCTGGACAGCACCCTCAGATGGGCCGGGCCCCGGGCAAAAGACCATGTCCCAAGGGAGACCCTCCATGCAGAAAGATAAGGATGCGTCCGTCAGTTACGGGACCGGTCCCGCAACCGACGGGCAACAATTGACAGATAACGTCCATGCCAGTTGCCGTTTCTGCGGCACGCCCCTCTATCAGACTGTCGTGGATCTCGGTATGTCCCCCCTTTGTGAGAGCTATCTGCGACAGGACCAGTTGAACGAGATGGAAGCCTTTTATCCGCTCCACGTGTACGTCTGTGACAACTGCTTCCTCGTTCAGCTCGAGGAATACGTGTCTCCGAAAAAGATATTCACCGAATACGCCTATTTCTCTTCGTATTCGGCATCCTGGCTGGAGCATGCCCGCTCTTATTCGAGAATGGCTACGGAACGTTTTGGCATCGACGACACCAGTCTCGTCGTCGAGCTTGCGAGCAACGACGGCTATTTACTGCAATATTTTGCGAAAGCGGGCATTCGCGTCCTCGGGGTTGAGCCGGCCTTGAACGTGGCGGATGCGGCCTTGAAGAAAGGCATCCCCACCCTCACAAGGTTCTTCGGCGTCGAGCTGGCGAAAGAAATGGCCTCTCTCGGCCAGCAGGCAGATCTCCTCATCGGGAACAATGTGCTCGCTCAGGTCCCTGACCTCCATGACTTTGTGAAAGGCATGCAGATCGTGCTCACACCGAAGGGGGCAATCACCATGGAATTCCCCTATCTTATGGAACTCATCAAAAAAAACCAGTTCGATACCATCTACCACGAACATTTCTCATACTTTTCATTTACCACGGTCGAAAAAATCTTTGCCGCTCATAACCTGAAACTCTTCGACGTGGAAAAAATTCCCACCCACGGCGGTTCTCTGCGCATTTACGCCTGCCACGCGGAGGACGGATCGAAGCAGGTGAACAGCCGCGTGGAGGCGCTCAGGGCTCACGAAGAAAAGGCGGGTGTGAAAACCCTCGGTTACTATATTTCCTTTTCCGAGAAGGTGAGAGAGACGAAGCGAAAGCTGCTTGAGTTTCTCATCTCCACAAAAGAGCAAGGGAAATCGATTGCCGGGTACGGCGCCCCCGGAAAAGGGAACACCCTTTTGAATTACTGCGGCGTCAGGTCGGATTTTCTCGACTATACGGTTGACAGGAGCCCGTACAAACAGAACAAGTTCCTGCCCGGCACGCACATCCCCATTTTCGATCCGGCAAAGATCGACGAGACGAAGCCTGACTATCTGTTGATCCTCCCCTGGAACTTTAGGGACGAGGTCATAAAACAGATGGCCCACATCCGGAGCTGGGGCGGTAAGTTCGTTGTTCCCATACCTGAGGTGAGGGTCTATCCGTGATTTTTACCGAAATAAAACTCGGAGGGGCCTTCGTGGTGGAAATCGAAAAGCTGGAAGACCGGCGCGGCTTCTTTGGCCGCACCTGGTGCCGAAGGGAATTCGAGGCTCACGGCCTGAACCCCCAGCTTGTACAGTGTAGTGTTTCCTTCAACACGAGTAAATGCACCCTGCGAGGCATGCACTATCAGTCTGCTCCGTACCGGGAGGCAAAGCTGGTCCGCTGCACATCAGGCTCTCTCTATGATGTGGTCGTCGACCTCCGCCCGGAATCACCGACATTTATGGAATATTTCGGAGCGGTGCTGGAGAGCCGGGACAAGAGGAACACGATATACGTCCCCGAAGGGTTCGCCCACGGGTTCCTTACCCTTGAAGAGCATACCGAGGTCCTTTATCAGATGTCGGAGTTCTATGCCCCTGGGGCCGCACGGGGATTCAGGTGGAACGACCCATCCTTCGGTATTGAGTGGCCGGAGGCGCCCCGTGTCATCTCGGACCGCGACGGGGAGTACCCCGACTTTACCGCACCGGGAGGGCCCGTATGACCGGCCGCCGAATCCGGGCGCCATTCGCGAAAGATGCCCCCGGCCGTGACATGCATACGTTTATAGCCGACCTTTATCCCCTCTGCAGGAGCATCACGGGCAACGGTCTGCGGGAGACGCTGCGCCGCATACAGACCCACATCCCGTTGACAATCCACGAAGTCCCAAGCGGCACACACGTATTCGACTGGACCGTGCCCAGGGAATGGAACATCAGGGATGGGTGGGTGAAGAACGCTCAGGGGGAGAAAGTGATCGACTTCAGCGCCTCGAACCTGCACGTGGTCAATTACAGCGTGCCCGTACATAAAAAAGTTTCGCTTCCGGAGCTGCGGGAACACCTTTTCACCATACCCGAATTTCCTGACTGGATCCCTTACAGGACCGCCTATTATCATGAGAGCTGGGGGTTCTGCCTGAGCCACAACCGTTTGAGGAGTCTGAAAGACGAAGAGTACGAGGTCTATATAGACGCCACCCTCGAACAGGGGCGCCTCTCTTACGGAGAGTATTATCTCCAGGGGATGAGCGACGAGGAGATACTCATTTCCTGCCACACCTGCCACCCGTCGCTCTGCAACGACAACCTGTCCGGCGTCGCGTTGGCCACCTTTCTCGCAAAGCATCTCCGGACACTTTCCGGCCCCAGGTATTCCTACCGGTTCCTTTTCATGCCCGGCACGATCGGGGCCATTACCTGGCTTTGCCTGAACGAACCGCAGATCGAACGGATCAGGCACGGCCTCGTGGTCGCCTGCGTAGGCGATTCCGGCCCATTCACCTACAAGAAAAGCCGCCGGGGAAATGCCGAGATCGACAGGGCGGCAACGCACGTGCTGGCGCATTCCGGCCGCGAATACAAGATCGTCGACTTCTCTCCCTATGGATATGACGAGCGGCAATTCTGCTCGCCCGGCTTCAACCTTCCTGTCGGTTCCCTGACCCGGACCCCCTACGGCCGCTTTCCCGAGTACCATACGTCAGCCGACAACCTCGACCTGGTCCGGCCCGAAGCCTTAAGCGATTCCTTTGCGGTCTACCTGTCACTACTGGAGGTCCTGGAAGAGAATAACACCTACGTCAACACAACACCGAAGTGCGAGCCCAACCTGGGCTCACGGGGGCTTTATGGGGACACAACCGGAGAGAAAGAACGGCTCAGCCTGCTCTGGGTCTTGAACCAATCGGACGGTACGCCTTCGCTCCTCGATATAGCAGAGAAGGCAGACCTGGACTTCAGCCTCATCTCAGCCGCAGCCGACGCCCTGTCGTCAAAGGGGCTGCTGCGGGAGAGGAAGCCGGAAAGAACCGAGATTGCTCTGGCCTCCGCGGGCAGTACCGATGGCAACACAAACCCCGCTCCTTGCAAAAATTGTGAGGTGCTTGAATAAAGAAGGAGGTGCTCAATGAAAGTGGTGCTCTTTTGCGGCGGTCTTGGCACAAGATTGGGAGAATTGACAGAGGACGTTCCGAAGCCGATGGTGAAGATCGGGTACCGGCCCATACTGTGGCACCTCATGAAGTATTATGCCTATTACGGCCACAACGAGTTTATTCTTTGTCTCGGCTACAAGGCCGACAAGATAAAGGACTACTTTCTCAACTACAACGAATGTCTTTCGAACGACTTCACCATGTTAAACGGGGGAAAAGACCTCCATTTGGAGAACTGTGATATCGCGGACTGGAAGATCACTTTTGCGGACACGGGGTTGCGGTCGAACATCGGCCAGCGTCTCAAGGCGGTCGAAAAATATCTGGACGGGGACGAGCTCTTTCTCGCCAATTACTCGGATGGACTCACAAACCTCTATCTGCCCGACATGATAGATTTCTTTGTGCAAAGCGGCAAGCTAGCCTCCTTCCTCTGCGTAAAACCTTCGCAGAGCTTTCACGTAGTCTCAATGAACAAGAGCAATCTCATAGAGGACATACAATACGTTGCCAATACGGATATCACGATCAACGGCGGCTATTTCGTGTTCAGAAGAGAAATATTCCAGTATATCAGGAACAACGAAGAGCTGGTCGAAGAGCCGTTCAGAAGGCTGATCGAGAGGGAACAGCTCCTCGGATACAAATATAACGGGTACTGGTGCATGGATACCTTCAAAGAGCACCAGGAGCTGACCGACATGTACCATAGCGGGCACGCGCCCTGGGAGGTGTGGAAGCTCAACGACGAAAACGGGCGCAGGGAGATTGCGCGTGCTTAGGCTGAACTTCGAAAAAGGTGACGGATCACCCCGAAAGCTCCTGTGCCTCGGCGCGCATGCGGACGATATTGAAATCGGGTGCGGCGGCACCCTATTGCGGCTCTGCGAAGAACGCGATGGTATAGAAGTCCGCTGGGTCGTATTCGCCGCTTCCGGACCGAGGGCAGCGGAAGCGCGGCTGAGCGCCTCCCTCTTTCTCGAAAAGGCATACCGAAAGACCGTCACCATAAAACATTTCAAAGATAGCTTTTTCCCCTTTCAAGGCGCCCGGATAAAGGAGTATTGTGAAGACCTGAAAGCGTCGTTTTCTCCCGACCTGATTTTCACTCACTACAGAGGCGACCTTCACCAGGACCATCGCTTCATCTCGGAAGTTACATGGAACACATTCCGGGACCACCTTATCCTGGAGTACGAGGTGGTCAAATACGACGGTGATCTGGGAAATCCCAATTTTTTTATCGGTCTGGATACGGAGACCTGCCAAAGGAAAATTAATGCCCTCCTGACCTGCTTCAAGACACAGGCCGCAAGGAAATGGTTCTCGGAGGAGACGTTCTTGTCGATCCTGAAGCTCCGGGGCGTTGAATCGAATGTGCCGGGCGAGTATGCCGAGGGCTATTATTGCCGAAAAATGGTTTTCCAGGGATGAAAACAGAAAGCCAAAAAAACTGCTATCGCAAATAAAAAGGGGCACGACCATGATACACCTGCAACAACCCGCGTGGGTCTACCTGGGTGGAAAGATGAGACCATGGCATGAGGCCGTCCTGCATATCTCAAGCGAGGCGGTAACCCGCGGCCTGAATGTCTACGAGGGTCTCAAAGGCTACTGGCAGGAAGATGGGGTTAAATTCGGAATAGTCGCCATGCCGAGGCACTTCGCCCGGTTGCAGCGCTCGGCCCGGTTGTTACACATCCCCTGTGTAATGGGCTATGAGGATTTCGAGCGGGCATGCCACGAACTTGTCCGGGCGCTCTATGAGCCGGAGAGGGATATGTGGATTCGGGCCACTTTGTATGTAATCGAAGGCCATTGGGGCGAGGGCACGGTGGCCGACCTCGTTCTGACCGCATACCATCAGGACAAAGCGCCGCCCGCGCCGATTGACATCGGCGTGAGCACCTGGCAGCGAGCTGCCGATAACGTGCTGCCTCCGAGCATAAAAACCAGCACCAACTATCAAGTGGCGCGCCTTGCACGGATAGAGGGGCGTAGCCGGGGCTACTCCGAAATGATCCTCCTTAACCAATGGGGCCGCGTGGCTGAGGCAACCGGTGCGGGTGCGCTCATGGTGAAAAACGGTAAGGTTATTACCCCGCCGCCTTCAGAGGGGGCGCTCGAGAGCATCACGACCTGGATTATCAGGGACATCTGTGCATCGATGGGCATCGAGTTCATCGTAAGGCCGATCGACCGGACGGAGCTTTACATCGCCGACGAGGTGTATCTCGCGGGCACCCTTGCAGAGATAACTCCGGTCCGCCGCATCGACGAGTTTCCGCTGCCGCCGGACGGCCCCGTTCTCGCGCGGGTCGCAGCTCGCTACAGAGCAGCCGTCCGGAGTACCGACCCCCACCAGGCGGTCGACCTTTCCATAATCCCCGGCCGGTAGCCTGAGTCCTGCCGCAAAAGGCGGCCCGCAGCGAAACTTTCGTTTCCTAGAGCGAATTCATAAGGAGATGGGGGCTATATGATGGAATCGATAGGAGAAATTATCAAATACGGCGACCTCCTCTATATGATGGTCTGGAGGGATATACGGATAAAGTACAAGCAGTCGGTAATCGGGATCATGTGGGCCGTGTTCATGCCGATGGTCATCGTCGGGACGGGCATATTGGTAAGATACGGTTTTGCGCTGGCTTCACACGCGCCTGTCGATTTCAATGATCTGGCCGCGGTATCCGTGAAAGCGGTACCCTGGGCATTTTTTGTCTCCACTATCCGTTTCTCGACCGGCAGTCTTGTGGGGAACCCCAACCTCGTGACCAAGATATACTTCCCGAAGATCATTTTTCCGATTTCCTCGATGTTTTCGCAGATGTTCGATCTTGCAATTGCCTCGGGCCTCCTGGCGGTAGTGCTGGCTTTCATGCGCATCGGATTGAGCGTCCACCTGCTGTGGGTCCCCATCCTGCTCGCCCTGCTCGTGCTGTGTGCGACAGGTATGGGAATACTCTTATCCGCGGCCAATCTCTTTTACCGGGACGTGAAATACCTGGTGGAGGTGGTTGTCACCTTTGCCATCTTCTTTACCCCGGTATTCTATGATGTGTCCATGTTTGGAAAATGGGCGTACATCTTCCTGCTTAATCCCCTGGCCCCGATCCTTGAAGGGATCGCTGCCTGCGTGGTGCATCACCGGATGCCTCAGATCGAGTGGATCCTGTACAGCGCGGCCGCGTCCCTGGCAATATTCGCGTGTGCATTCGCGTTCTTTACGAAATTGGAACCGCTGTTTGCGGAAAGGATTTGAAATGAAGACATCTGAGACCGTGCTCGAAATGGATCATGTAGCGAAGAAATTCAAGAAAGGGGAAGCCTTTGATTCCCTGCGGGATCTTATACCCGCGCTGTCCGGCAGGGTTTTCACACGCAAGAAAAGGTCCCTGGCCGAACACGAGTTCTGGGCCTTAAAGGACGTATCATTTCAGGTGGCCAGAGGAGAGGCCTTCGGGATCATAGGGCCTAACGGCGCAGGGAAGAGCACCATCCTCAAACTGCTGTGCCGGGTGATGAAGCCGACCGAAGGGCGCATAGTCGTGAACGGCACCATGTCGGCCCTCATCGAGGTGGGCGCCGGTTTTCATCCTGACCTCACCGGCCGTGAGAATATTTTTCTCAACGGCGCAATTCTCGGTATGAAGAAAGAACAAATCAGGAAGAGATTTGACGAGATCGTAGAATTCTCGGGTCTTGCGGATTTCATCGACACCCCGGTCAAACGTTACTCCTCCGGCATGTACGCGCGCCTCGGTTTCTCCGTGGCCGCCCATGTAGACCCCGATATCCTGATCGTCGATGAAGTCCTGAGTGTGGGCGACCACTTGTTCCAGGTGAAGTGCGGACAAAAAATGAAGCAGATAAAAGAAGATGCAGGCGCCACGGTAATATTCGTCTCTCATAACCTTAGGGCGGTAGCCGAGCTGTGCGACAGGCTGCTTCTTCTCGAACGGGGTGAATGCGTGCAGCTGGGGCCTCCCGGCGAGGTGATCAATTCCTATTTGAACCGAATCCTGCAGCGGCCGGTCTCCTTTACACATGGGGTGGGGATATCGAAGGTCACGGTCCGCGGGAGGACAGGTGAGCAGGTGCACTTCGAATCAGGGGAGAAAGCGTGGATCGAGATCGAGGTATGCGCGACGAAACACGTCAGCGGCCTTGGCCTGGCAATCGGGTTCAAGACCCAGGATCATTGGAGTTTTTTCGACACCTCGACAAGCCGGCTCGGGAAGAGGACGTTCTCGGTAGGGCCGGACCGGACCGTCAGGTACACGTTTGAGCTCGATCTGCACCTGGGTCCGGGCAGTTACTATTTCGACGTAGCTCTCTACCGGTACGACGCCCAAATGATTTTCGACGAGTTCCTCCAGGCGGGAACGCTGATGATCAGCACCGAGAAGGCTATACATGGGATAGCGAACCTGTATCCCGTCGCCTATGAGCAAGATGACATCTCCGACACCTTCGAATTGATGAGGTCGAGACCCGGCGTGGCATAGTTCAACAATAATAGGTCGACTATGACCCGGAGGGCCTCATTCTTAATTCAGGGATAATCATGGTTGCCGATCACACATCATTGCCGGACAACTCACAGGACAGGGCCATACGTAAAGGCTAAAAAGAAATAAGACGGGAGGGTGCGTATGTCAGGCATGCCTTGGATAAAGAACATGGGCAAGCAGATGCTTGCGGCGAGATGCGCCGCCGCTCAGGGATTGCGCGTGAAGCTCTTTCGCGATTGGCAGCCGGAGCTCGATGAAGCCCTCGAAAGCTTGCCCGAGAACGAACTCCTCCCTCACGATCTGTTCCGCTCCCTCATGAAGATGACGGACCCGAAAATGAGACAGATAAGTCTGATCAGGGAACATGGAGTGCCCGTCGCTTTGGCCGGCCTCAGAAACAGGTGGGGCTATTGGGAGCCCGTCACGCAATGGATTGTGCCGGGAGTGCTCTTCCCCGTAAAAGAAGGCTATATGTCCCGGGTGCTGCCGGCCCTTGATCTCCAGATTCAAATCGCGTGGTGGAGATGGAACGAGCCACCGCCAAAAATGGATTGCATAAAACAAATAAAAATGACGCCTACCAGGGGCATGTCCTGTTCCGAGGATTTTGAGCACTACTGGCGCCGGTCAGGCCACATGAAAACTATTCAGAAGGCGAGAAACAGGTGCAAAGGCTTTGAATTGAGGACTAACACACCGAATGCCGCGGAATGGACTATCAGGAATTGGGATGCCAAGTGGCGCACACCCGGGACGGGAGAGTCCCCGGACCTGGCCGAAAGGCTCCTGGTTGCCCGGTGCCTGGAAGAACGGGGACTGCATCACACGCTCCTGCTTTCCGACAAGGACGAACCGGTCGCCGGCGGCACCCTCATGGCAGATCGCAACGAAGTCGTGCTGCATTGCAACTACCGCAATCCGAAGTACGACTGGTACAGTGTGATGAACCGGCTCGCAGAGTTAACGTTCTATTGGGCAAAAGAAAGGGGATTTACAAAAATTGACATGGGCGGCTCTTTCGACTACAAGGAGAAATGGGCGCCGGAGGCCGGCCAGAAATGGGAGTTCACCGTGTGCCCCGAATATGTCCTCTATAAAGGACGGATATCCGTATTTGCGGGGAAAGTGCGGAACGGACTGAAGCGCTGTTCCGGAAGACCTGCCTCATTGAATCCATCTGCGAGCTAAGAGGTTCTCCATGTCCTATCCCGCACCCACATTTCAGCCGCTGCCGGTGAGCCCCCGTGGGGTCCGCCCGGAGGGCAGCCCCCGGGAAGCCAAGGGCCGGCCGCGAATCGGGCTCCTCAGCCCCTATACGGGTTCCAACCTGGGCGACGCCGCCATCATCGAATCGGCACGGACCCACCTGCTGCGGCTCTTTCCCGACGCCGGGATGCTGCTGATCGTCCTTAACTGCGGCCGCGCCTCAAGGGCCCACGGCCTCGACTCCTTTCCACTGACTGCCGTGCCCCGCGCGTTTTATTTTACCGTGGCGGATGCGCTGCCCGCGGAGGCTCCCGTCGGCGACGGGTCGCCGCCCGCCCGCCCGCCCGCACTTCCCGGAGGGATGAGATCCGCTCTCAAGGGAGCGGCAAGGCACGTCCCTCTGGTCCTGCCGGCAGCCCAGCGGCTCCGGGACCACCTTCATGGGGCTGCGCTCGAAGCGCTCCACCTCATGGAGTCGTGGCGCATGGTGAAAAGCCTGGACTGCCTGGTAGTCGTCGGCGGCGGCCAGTTCGACGACGAATTCGGAGGACCCTGGGCTCACCCCTACTCGATGTTGAAGTGGACCAGGCTAGCCGCGAAAGAGGGCGTCCCTGTCTCTTTTATCGGTACAGGGGTGGACAAGCTCCGATATCCTCTCAGCCGTCTATTTTTACGCAACACCCTTTCCAGGGCACAACGCGTCTCTTTGCGCGATGCGGAGTCTCTCGACATGCTGCGCCGTATGGGCATCCAAGGCGATCTCATTTACTGTCCTGATCTGGCCTTCGGGCTCGCACAGCCCCGTGGTGATACGCCATTTCCTCACTCGTTACCGCCGCAGCGTCTCACCATAGGTCTCAGTCCTATTGCGTACGGTCTTCCCGGCAGTTGGCCGACAGATCTTTTGGCGCTTTTCAATCGATATTGGCGAGAATGGGAGTCCTTCGCGGTTTCCCTCCTCGACTCCGGTCATGCCGTCTCGCTCTTCTGCACCGACGACGCAGACCTTCGATTGACCCGGCGGCTTTATGATCGGCTCAAAGTCATGCCCAATGTCAATGGCCGCGTGCAGCTCCTGCCCGGGCTCAGTCTCCCCCGGCTCATGTCCGGACTGAAGACGTTTGACGCCGTCGTCGCAAGCCGCCTGCACGGGTGTCTCCTGAGCCATCTCTGCGGGACACCTGCCCTGGCGATCTCCTATCGCAGGAAGGTAGCCGCGCATATGGCCGATATGGGACAAGAACGCTTCTCTCTGGATTTCGAAAACTTTACTGCAACGGAAGCACGCCGGTCCCTCTTCGACCTGCTCGGAGACCGGGAGGCACTTTCAGCCTCGCTCGCGCGCGCATGCGAGGTAAAACGCAAAGCCGTGGAAGAGGAATTCGTAGCCGTGGGCAAAAAACTCACGTTAAGGAGCGGCAATAAATGACGGTGTCAAGAACCAACAGGTCCGGACGGGCCAAACCGGCGACGGACGGGCCCCTTGTCGCTGTCGTCACGCCTTTCTTCAATACCGCGGCGTACCTGGACGAATGCATTCAAAGCGTGGCCGGCCAGACCTACACGAATTGGGAATATATTCTGGCGGACAACTGCAGCACCGATAATTCGGCTCATATCGTGGAAAAGTACGCGGCATCCGATAAGAGAATCCGCCTGATCCGGGAGGTCGAATTCCTGGGACAGACCGAGAACTATAACCGGGCCCTTACGTATATATCGCCGGGAAGCACGTACTGCAAAATCGTTCAGGCCGACGACTGGATCTATCCAGCCTGCCTGGAGGAGATGATCGAGGTTGCCGAATCGGGCCACAACGTGGGCCTGGTTTCATCCTTTACGCTCTATGGAGACCACGCCGGCCACGGCGGCCTGCCCCTCGCCGGGGGACCGGTCTATCCGGGCACGGAGGCAGCGAGGGCTTTCCTCCTCAAGGGCAAGACCCTCTTCGGCTCGCCGACCTGCGTCATGTACCTGAGCGATGCCGTCCGATCCCGCGAGCCGTTTTTTTCCACCACCACGCGTTATTTCGAGGACACCGAGGCATGCCTCGACATACTGCGGGACCATGAGTTCGGGTTCGTGCCACAGGTGCTGAGCTTCAACCGGCGCGACAACGACTCCATCTGGAGCGGATTGAAACAGTATAACCCCTATGTCCTCCACGAGGTCATGCTCCTCCACCTTTTCGGGCGCCATTTCCTCGACCGGGGGGAGTTCGCCCGGCGGCTTCGTCAGCTTGAAGACGTCTATTACGACTTGCTCGCGCAAGCCGCTCTCAAGGGATATGGGAAGGACTTCTGGGCGTTTCACCTCCAGGGACTGGCGAGCGTCGGGCAGAAGGTCAACTACGGAAAGGTCGTCTTCCGGGCCTTCCCTATCATGGCCTACTCCTTATTGAAGCCGCAGCGGGGCGTCCGTGCCCTCTGGCGCAGGTGCTTCAGGGCGAGTGGCGAGGTGGCGAGTGGCGAGTAAGAAATTTAACGCAATGGGTTTCACTCTGAACCCGTCTTTCGGCACCCATCACGCAGCACTCCTCACTATGCACTGTACGGAGGGGTAACTCATCATGCCGGCCACACTAAGCCTGCCATCGACCGAATTCAGTCATCCGAAATCATATGCCTGGCTCTACAGCGGGGATTCGAGCGTCGCCCACTTCTTTACTACGCGGTTGCGCATAACCCTTGATCTGATCCGCGACTACGAAGGCGGGAAAGTCCTGGACGTGGGTTGCGGGCCCGGTATACTGATAGGCCGCCTCGCCGAGAGGAACCGCGTAGTCGGGTTGGATATATCCCAAGAAATGATACGGGAATGCGCTGTATCCCTCCGCGGCTCCGGCTCGGTTTTTTTGACGGGAAGCGCCGAGGACCTGCCGCTGCGGGATACAACATTCGATGTCGTGGTCGGAATGGGCGTACTCGAATACGTTGCAGACGCGCACAAGGCCCTGGGCGAGTTCAGCAGGGTGGCGAAGAAAGGCGGCATGGTCGTCGTATCCATGCTGAATAAAATGAGCCCTTACAGGCTTTGGGAGCGGACCGGCTGGGGCTGGACACAGTCGATCAGCAAAAAGCTGGCGAGAAGACCGGCCCCCCACCGCGACGAGCTGCACCTCCTCTCGGAGAGAGGGCTGCGCGGGCTGGCCGAATCCAACGGTCTTGAAGTCGACGATGTGGTCTACTATGATTTCAACCTGTTCCTCCCTCCCCTCGACAGGTACATGCCGCGAAGAGCCATGAGGATGAACAGGCGACTTGAGCACTTTTCCAGCAATTATCTGAAATGGATCGGTACCGGGTTCGTCGTCGCGGCCAAAAAAAAATAACCCATATCCGCTTTTTAAAAAGGGAAAAGAGGGCGGCCTTTATGAACAACCCACGCATATCGGTAATAATCTGCTCCTGCAACCGTGCGGCAGGTCTTTCCGGCCTGTTCAACGACTTCAGGGCCAAAAGCGCCGGCCTGCCCGCATCCGCATGGGAGATATTGTTCGTCGACAATGGATCGACGGACAACACCGCTGAAATAGTTGATCGCTGCGCGCTGGAGTTGTCCCTCCCCCTTCGCTACGTTGCAGAGCCGCGCCGCGGCAAATCTCACGCCCTCAATAGGGGGGTGGAGGAGGCCGCAAGCGGCTTCCTCGTCTTTACAGACGACGATATCATACTCGATCAGGCATGGTTTGCCGAGGTTCTTGAAGCATCGGAAAGGCAATCCTATGATATGTTCGGCGGCAGGGTTATCGCCGTACTGCCGCCTGGCATGCCTCCATGGCTGCTGGATAAAAACAACAGGCCCCTCGTCGGCGGTCCTTTGGTGACCCACGACCAGGGGGACGACGAGCGGGAATACGATGCGTCCATGCATAGACCCATAGGCGCAAATATGTTCATCCGTAGAAAGCTGTTCGAAAAACTCGGCCTCTTTCGCACAGACCTCGGTCCCCTTGAGAGAGGCGGCGTCTATGGCGAAGACAGCGAGCTGGCGCTCCGCTTCATGCTGGCGGGAGAAAGGGCGCTCTATTACCCCAGGGCCATCGTCTATCACCCCATTCTTAAAGACAGGATCCGCAAAGCTTTTTTCCATCGCTATTACTTCAATTGCGGCCGGGGGAGCGCGCGCTTTATGGACCCGATCCCCGGGACCACCCGCTACTTCAACATTCCACGATACCAGTTGCGCCGCGCCTTCGTCGATCTTTGCAGGTTCGGGCTGTCGGACGTTTTCCTTCCTCCCGGCGAGCGGTTCCGGCGCAAAGTGCAGCTCCTCTTTCTCTTCGGCATAATTGCGGAATATTACGCAGGCAGACAGCGCCGTGTCCCCCGTCTCGTCGCTGAACCGCACGAAAGCGCAAGGCCGGCCCCGGTCCCGAAGAGCGTGGCAGCTGAATCGCGACCGGCTGAGGGACCCCTCTTCCCCTTCGTAGGGGTGATAGGTCTTGTGCCTGACGTCTGGGGTGATTACTGGCAGGTCCGCCAGCACGTGCTCACCCGTCTCGCCCGTTACTTTTTTGTCGTATGGGTCAATCCTGCCCGCTCCCTGCCGGAGGACCTCCACGAAATCTGTGCGCAAGAGGGCATTGACGAGGGGCCGCAAATGGCAGGATTTCACGTGTATACGCCACAATTCAGGCTGTCAAAGATATGCCGCCCCGGACTGCTCGCAGACTTCTTTTTCGATCTTCGCCTGCGACAAGCACGCAAAATCCTCGAAAAAAAAGGATGCAAGAAAATAATTACCTATATCTGGCGGCCCGAGTATGAAAGGGCCCTTTCCTCCCTGCCGGGCAACCTCGCCTGCTATCACATCGACGACGAATATACCTTTTCCGAGGAGGAAGTGCCGACGGACCCGGTAGAGACAAGGTTGATCAAGAGAGTCGATCAGGTCTTTGTTCATTCCCAGGGGCTGTTTGAAAAGAAGGGGGGACTCAACCCTCGTACGATGGTCGTTCCGAACGGGGTGGACTATGACGCCTACGCACTCCCCCACGCGGAACCCGCCGATTTGCGGTCCGTTCCGAAACCGAGGATCGGCTATACGGGCATTCTCAAGACACAGCTCGACTGGCCCCTTCTCCTGCAATTGGCACGCAGGCATCCGGAGTGGTCGTTTGTGTTTGTCGGCCCTCGCAATGGCTCGCAAACTGAGATCTTACGATGGGTAGAAACACTCTTAAGCCTTGCGAACGTCTACTTCCTGGGCGGCAAATCACCCCGGTCGCTGGCCTCCTACCCCCAGCACTTCGACGTGGCTGTCATGCCGTACCGCGTCAATAGTTACACGAACCACATCTATCCGTTGAAATTGCACGAGTACCTGGCGAGCGGCTGTCCCGTCGTCGGCTCTAAAATCCGGTCGCTCTCCCAGTTACAGGACGTGGTGAGGCTTGCCGGGACGGCTGACGAGTGGTCCGCCGCGCTCTCCGATGCGCTCTCTCCCTCAGCCCGCTCCGGAAAGGCGGTGGAGAGGCGCCGGATGGTTGCGAAGGACCACGACTGGAACCGCATCGTGCACACCATTGCACTCGCGTTATGCACGCTTGCAGAGCCGGAGAGTGCGCGGTTCATGGAGAGGGCCTCTCTCCAGCAATAGAAGAGATACCGACAAAAAAGGAGTACAAGCGGTTGATGAGAGTCTATTCTCTGCCCCCGGTGCAACATAAGGTTTCCCTGTCCTCCGTCATGGACGCATATACCCATGCGCCGAACGCGGAAGGGGACGGCTTTATGGAATCGATGAGGAGTTTCCTGGGTACGGAACATCTCTTCTATGTTTCTTCGGGCAGGGCGGCCCTGTGGCTCATCATGAAGGCCCTGTCCGCTTTGAGGCCGAAAAAGGAAGTCCTCATCCCCGCCTACACCTGCCCGGCCGTTCCCGCGGCCATATTGAAGGCCGGCCTGAAACCCATCCTCGTCGATATAAATCTGACGGATTTCGGGTTTGAGCATCAGGACCTGGAGAAGAAGATCGGAAAGGAGACCCTTGCCGTCGTCGTCGTTCATCTCTTCGGCTATCCCGCGGCCATAAATCCAGCCCGGAAACTGTGCCGCGAAGGGGACGTCTTTCTCGTGGAAGACGCGGCACAGGCCTTCGGCAACACCGTGTGCGGTTTTCCCGAAAAAAAACTCGGGCTCCTGGGTGATGCGGGGTTCTTCAGCTTCGGACGAGGCAAACCGATAGGCGCCCTCCATGGCGGCCTCGCGATAACCGGATCTCCTGAGATCCATGAGCAGGCTAAAGCCATATACGGGCGACTGGATGGAATTTCCTCCCTTGGCGGCCTCGCTTCTTTTGTTGCCTTTCTCCTTTCTTCCTGTCTGTCCGATCCCCGATTGTACTGGATACCCCAAATGATGCCGTTCCTCCGTCTCGGGGAGACCCATTTCAGCCCGGACTTCCCTCTGAAAAAAGGATGCAGCGGTGTTATCCCTGTTCTCGATCTGCTTTTCCGTTCTCTTCAAAAGGAAAAGCAGATCAGGGAGGAGAATTCGTCCTGGTACCGGCACTACCTCCTGCCTGCCTCAGGCAGCGCCCTCTCTTTGCGCGACCGATACCCCTACCTCAGGTATCCCCTCCTCGTGAGGGACTGGACCTTAAGAGACAAGCTCCTTGGTCGCCTCTCGTCGGAAGGGACGGGAGCAGCGGGTCTCTATCCCTGCCCCCTCAATGAGCTGCCGGATCTTAAAGAACGCCTGGACGACAGAAGGCGCTATAGGAATGCAGGGATACTGGCCCGGAGTCTCATCACCCTGCCCGTCCATCCCGGCGTGACCGCAGGGGCGCGCGAAAAAATAGGGCGGATCGCGCATCAGACCATAATGGAGGCTTCCACGCAATGAGCGTCCGTATCGCAACCACCGGAGATAAGGAAGCATGGGACGACTACGTAGCCACGAGCCCGCGCTCGAGCGCATGGCACCTGTGGGGATGGCGGAAGGTGATCGGGAAGACCTACGGCCATACGCCCTATTATCTCCTTGCAACTGATGAATCGAAGATCGAGGGCGTGCTGCCGCTCTTTCACCTGAAGAGCCTTCTCTTCGGGAATATGCTGGTCTCGATGCCCTTCCTCGACGGCGGGGGACTCCTCACCGACACGGACGACGCTGGGAGGAGCTTGCTGCTCGAAGCCGTCAACATCGCGCGCCGGACAGGTGCATCCACCATTGAGCTGAGGCACCTTGAGCCCCCAACGTGGCTGGCCGGCCCGCTCCCTGGCGGGATCCCGACCCACGGTCCGCGACCCTCGAAGGTGCGCATGCTGCTGGCGCTCCCCGGCTCATCCGAGGTGCTGGTCAACTCTTTCAAGGCAAAATTGAGGAGTCAGATCAAGAGGCCCTCGAAGGAAGGATGCCGGGCCGTCATCGGCGGCATGGAGCTTTTGGACCAATTCTATCGCGTGTTCCTGGTTACTATGCGTGACCTCGGGTCTCCCGTTCACTCCAAAACGCTCTTTGTCCGGGTGCTTCAGGAATTTTCCGGGAATGCACGGATCTTTCTGGTGACGAAGGAACAGGCGCCCATCGCCGGCAGCCTCACTATCAGTCTGGGCGACACCGTAGTGAATCCCTGGGCCTCCTCCCTCAGGGCATTCAGCGCGTTGAGCCCGAACATGCTCCTCTACTGGACCATGCTCGAATTTGCCTGCAACAACGGCTTCAGGTTTTTTGACTTCGGCCGGTCCTCGCCGGATGGAGGGACTTACCGTTTCAAGGCCCAGTGGGGCGCTGCGCCCGTCCCGCTCAATTGGGGTTACATCTCTTTGTCAGCGGATAAGTCCCCGGCGCCGGTCACCGCTCAAAGGAACAGGCTCGATAGGTTTACGCGGTATTGGAAGCGGCTGCCCGTCGGTCTCACCTCGGTTCTCGGTCCTGTGATCAGAAGGCAGATAAGTCTCTAGTCCGGACGACCATGGAAAAACTCTTGATCATCTCTTATCACTTCCCCCCCGATTCAGCCATAGGAGCAGTCCGCCCGGCAAAATTCGCCAAGTACCTGCCCGAATTCGGCTGGAAACCCATAATCTACACCGTAGATGAAAAGCATTACGAGTCATGCGACGCCTCCAGGTTCGAAGACCTCCTGAGAGGGATCCGGATGTACCGCGCCGACCCCTTTCCAGGCCTTCTTCAGCTCTATTCGGGAATAAGGTCGCTGAGCACGCCCGCGACAGCACAGGAAGGCAAAGCCGCAAAGAATGAGATGGGCCGTCCGGGCTTTCCCAAGAGGCTCATCAGCTCCCTCTTGCGCCTGCCGGACGAGCATCAGGGCTGGGTCTTGAGCATAGCGGCTCATGGGAGGCGCATTTTGAAGGAACACGGCGCCAGGGTATTTATGACTTCCGGTCCTCCCATGAGTACGCACCTCGGCGGGCTTCTGCTGAAGAAGATGACGGGGGTCTGCTGGATAGCCGATTTCAGGGACCCGTGGACGACCATGCAGGAGTGGAAAGACGAGGCATTTCGATCGGACGCGGCCTTGCGGATCGAACGATGGCTCGAAAGAAAGACGGTGAGCGCGGCGGACGGCATCGTCACCACGGCCCCCAGTGTCACCCGGTACTTTCAATCGCTCCTCCCCCGGGAAGAGAGGGGGAAGGTTATCACGATCACCAACGGTTATGACAACAGCGATTTCCAGGGCCTGCCGCAGCCTGAGGCAAACCCTCCCGGAATGCGCCTCACCCATGCCGGCTCTCTTTATCTCGGCCGCAATCCCGAGCCCCTTTTTGGCGCCCTCCGGAACCTTATCGACAAGGGCGCGATCGGCTCATGTGAGGTCCAGGTAGATTTTATCGGTGATCCGCATTACAGCGGCGCCCCGCTTTCCGCCATGGTGCAAAAGCATGACCTCGCACAGACCGTATCGCTCTCAGGGAAAATGGACTCCCGTGCGTGTTTTCAGAGATTGCTGGACTCCCGGGGCCTTCTGCTCCTTGCCCAGGACCAGCCACAGGAGATACCCGGAAAGGTATTCGAATACCTGCGCCTTAACAAGCCGACGTTGGTGATAACCGGTGAGGGCGACACAAAAGATCTCCTGCTGGATTTCCCCAATTTCTTCCTTGCCGATCCCCAAAAGCCGGGAGAGATAGAAGAAAAATTACTGGAGACGATAAGACACATGAGGAGCAAACGGCGCACCGGGCCGCAGGGCGGGATCATGCGGTATGACCGCAGGGCGCTCACGGCCGAACTCTCCTCATGGCTATCCGCAAGGAGGTTCTCGTGATGAAATCGACTACCGCTCAAATCCCTCTCACCTACGCGCCGGAGAGACTGACCATCCTGCTGGGGTTGTTCTATTTGTGGCTGTTCATGGTGCTTGACCGGCCCCAGGATTTCTTCCCCCAGTTGCAGGCGGTCAGGCCGGCACTGATCCTGGGCTGCCTGCTCGTGCTCTTTTTTCTGCCTCAAAACCCGGCAGCCGCACTCAAATCGGTCCTCACCGGCAGACAGTCGAGGCTTTACGTATGCCTCCTTGCCGTAATGGTGCTCGGCATCCCCTTCTCGCGCTATCCGAGCCGCTCTTTTCACGCCGTATTCATCGAACAATCGAGCAACATGCTCCTCTTCTTTTTCCTCTATGCCCTGATCGATTCGGTAGCGAAGCTGAAACGCGTCCTATTTCTCGCGGTCGTCAGCGCAGGGTTATACTCCGCGTTTTGCCTGGCCAGGGGCACCTTTGTCGACGAGAGGCTTTTTTTCGGCGACATGTTCGACCCGAACGACCTTTCCTTCTTTGTACTCAGCTTCCTGCCCTTCGGGTGCCTTTTCCTCACCGGGGAAAGCCGTCTCCGCAGACTGCTCTCGGCCGGCGCCCTTGTTTCCGGTATCCTCCTCATCATATACAGCGGCTCCCGGGGCGGCTTTATCGCCTTTGCCGTTGTGTGCGGCCTGATGGCATTTTCAAAAAACCGCTCGATCACGCGGTCAGCCAGGCGCATCCTCCTCCTGGCGGGCATACCCTGCATCCTCTTCATGCTGCTCGGCACAGGCACGTCCCGGTATTCCACCATTTTGAACCCGGAAGGGGATTACAACTATTTTGACGAAACCGGACGGTTAGCTATCTGGGAGAGAGGTATCGATCTCATGGCGTCGAATCCCGTCACGGGCGTCGGTGTCGGCTGCTTTGATGAAGCAATTGGAGAGGAAAGAAAGGCAGCAGGGCTTCTCCCCAAATGGCAGGCAGCCCACAATGCCTTTATACAGATAGGGGCAGAAACGGGCATCCTAGGTCTTGTGCTGTTCACTGCCATGATTCTCAACGCCCTTATCGGTTTTGCGCGGGTAAAGAAGGCGGCGGCGGTTGACCTGATCAGGATCGCGGAAATGGGATTTATCGGTCTAATCGGCCAGGTCGCGTCGATCACGTTCCTCAGCCAGGCATACTCTCCTTACTGGGTATTCTACATGGTGCTGCCCTTCGTGCTGCTCAGGCTGTCGGCTCACGAAAAACCGGAGGTCCAACCTTGTTCATAAATGCGAGAGCAAGGCACACCGCGGAGAACCAGTCCGGCGACCTGTCGGCATGGGGCCTGAAAACAAATGAAGAGGGCCATCTTTCGGTAGACGGGCGGGACGTCCTCGAACTCATCCGCCGGTTCGGGTCGCCCCTCTTCGTGGTAAGCCGCCCGCGCCTGGAAAAGGACGCTCTTGAGATAAAAAAGGCGGTCGAGGAGCTCATTCCCGGCTCCATGGCGTTTTACTCCTACAAGACAAACTGCGTGCCGGCCATCCTTAAAGAGATCCATACGCTGGGCCTGGGGGCCGAGGTGATTTCCCCCTATGAGCTGTGGCTCGCCGCAAGCCTCGATGTCCCCGGCAGCATGATCGTCTATAACGGCGTAAATAAAACGGCAGAGAGCATCGCTATGGCGGCGGAAATGGGGGTGCTCGCAGTAAATGTCGACCATGTCGAGGAGATTGAGAGGCTCTATGGAGTGGCAAGAGGGCGGAAAAGGAGGATCGGCGTCGGGATCAGGCTCGCTCTGAAGGCTTCACAATTCGGTATGGAAATCGCGAATGATGAAGCCATGGACGCATGCCGGAGAATCTTGCGGCTGTCGGACTACCTCGACCTCAGGTGCGTCCATTTCAACGTGGCGAGCAATGCGAAAAACGCTGCCTTTCATAAGTCCTGTGCGCTTCGGGCAATGGAGTTCATCGCACAGGTCAAAAAGGAAACGGGAAGAGAGATCGCCTGTCTCGACATAGGAGGCGGCTTCGGGGTACCCACCAGCAAAAATATGTCCGGCGTGGAATACGCCCTCTACCGCGGCCTGGGCCTGCCGCCCTCCCCCCCAAAGCCGGAAGACGCACAATCTATCGGCCTGTTCATGAAAGAGATCGCGACTGTCCTCAAGGGCTTTTGCGCGGACAGGAACGTGTTGTTGCCCAAGCTCCTTGTGGAGCCAGGCCGGTTCGTCACAAGCAGGTCCGAGACGCTCCTCACCACAGTCCTCACGATAAAGAAGAAGCCCGGCGGCAAGACCTTTGCCATAACTGACGTGGGCAGGTTGTCGGTGGGGTTCCCCTGCGATTTTGAATATCACCGGCTCTTCGTCGCGGACCGGCCGCATGCGCGGCCGGTCCGATGTTATCAGGTGATGGGGCGGGTATGCACCTCGGCTGACTGGCTTTTCAAAAACCTCTACCTGCCTGAGTTGAAGGCGGGGGATGTACTGGCGGTCATGGACGCCGGCGCCTACTTCTCTTCCTATTCATCCAATTTCGCTTTCCCTCGTCCCGCTATTGTGATGGTCTCGGACGGCAGGGAGAGCATCATCAGGAAAGAAGAGAGCTTCGAGCACCTCACGGCGGTGGACAGGCTGGATACCGGGTTGCATTCAAAGGCACATCGAGGCGGCGACGAAGAGCCGACGCAGGCGTACGTCGTTGTACGTCAAGGAAAGCGACGAGGAGCCAACAAAGATGGGGCGAAGAAGGCGACCTAGTATGACCCGGGCGCGGAGTTTCATCCATTGTCCGTGCAGCCGGCTGCAAGGGAGGGAACGTGTCATCAGTAATCGTGACGAACGGCAAGAACAGGATCGCCTACAACATCGTGCGGAGCCTCGCAAAAAAAGGGATAAAAGTCTACTGTGCCGATTACGTGCCGCGAGCCATGTGTTTTGCATCCCGCTTCTCCAGGGGCCATTTTGTCTACCCCTCACCGTTCCGTGATCAGGCGGCGTTTATCAAATGCCTGGTTGAGAATAGCGGCCGCCTCAAGACGGACGTGGTCATACCCGTGCACGAGGAAACGTTCGTGCTGGCTAAATTCATGCACCTGCTTCCGAAAGAGATGAAACTTGTGCTCCCCGATTACGAAAAGGTCCTCCTGGCCCACAACAAGGACAGGTGGACCGGGATTGCGCGCGAACTCGGCATACCTGTCCCGCCGTCCTGTTCCATCGATGAGGTGAGAAGGGGCAGCGGAATCGCCGGAGCGTTGCGCTTCCCGGTCCTTATCAAGCCCAGCCAGGGGGGAGGCGCGTGGGGCATAACGCAGGTCGACTCACGGGATGACCTGCTGGCCATGGTCGAAAGGGAGACATATCTCGACCGGCCGTGGGACCGCTTCTTCGTTCAGGAAAAGATAGAGGACCACGATACGGTCTGCGTGGCGATGCTGGCAAAAAAAGGCGGGATACGGGCAAAGATCGCCTACAGGCAGATCAGGGACTTCCCCGCGAAGGGCGGTCAGGCCACTTTTCGGATAAGTCTGCATCACGAGCAGGCGGAATACTACTTCCAGCGGCTGCTGGAAACGCTGGAGTGGCACGGGGTCTGCCAGGGGGATTTCGTTGTCGACAGAAAGAGCGGCGTCCCCTATCTTATCGATATCAACCCGCGATTTTGGGGATCCCTCACCCAGGCCATCGCCTCGGGCGTCGACTTCCCCTATCTCGTTTACCGGATTGCAATCGATGGCGACGTGGCGCCGGTCACGGATTTCCGGGACGGGGTCATGACGCGGTGGGTCGGGGGCGACCTCATGACCCTTCTCCCCTCCCTGCGCCTTGCCAAGGAGAAGCTGAGCTTCCTCCACCACTTTTTCTTTCCCGGCGCCGGTCCGGTTGTCTACGATGACTGGAGCGCCGCCGACCCTCTCCCGTTTTTTGTCTGGGCCCTTGATGCCCTTGCCAGGATGGTCAGCCACCGTTCGCTCACTCCGGCCCCGCACGATGCCCTGGAGGGGGTCTGGGCATGACCTCGATGAAAAAAGACCACCGCCCGAGGATAGCGTATATGGTCACACCGGTGACCTTTGGCGGCTGCGAACGGGTGAGCATGAACTATTTGAGGGTCGCCGACAGAGAGAGGTTCGATATCACCCCAATCCTGTTCATCCGTCCGTGGGAGGATGAGCCCCTTTTTGCGGCTGAGCTGAGAAGCATGGGCTACTCCTTCCATTCAGTCCCTGTCGGCATGACGCTGACGGGAGACTACCTTCGCTTTGCCCGTGCCGTCAGGATGGTTCTCGCCATACTCCGGCTGCACAAAATGGATCTGCTCCACACTCACGGCTACTTTGCCGACATTGCCGGCTGCATCGCGTCCCGGATCACACGACTTCCGCACATTGCCACCTCTCACGGGTTCATCAATACAGAGAAAAAATTGCGCTTCTACAACCGCATCGACTGCCTCGCTCTCAGGTTCAGCGAGAGAATAATCGCCGTGTCGGAGGGCATACGTCACGACCTCGTCCACACTGGTGTCCGTCCTGAACGGATCACCGTGATACCGAACACGGTCGGCGCCGGTACCCCGGTTAACGGCAACGGCAGGGTCAGGCAGCTTCTCGGGCTTGGCAGGGAGGAAACAATTGCCGGATACGCGGGCAGGCTGAGCGTCGAAAAAGGGTTGGCCTATCTGCTGGAAGCGGTCAGCATCCTGAAAAGCCGGGGCGAGAAGTTCAGGCTCCTTATCCTTGGGGACGGTCCGGAACGGGGTGTGCTTGAGGAGATGACCCGGATGAAGGGCATTGCGGACATGGTGATCTTTGCGGGTTTCCAGGCTGACGTTGAAGAATGGCTCGGCAGTACAGACATCTTTGTCCTCCCCTCCTTGACCGAAGGCGCTCCGATGGCCCTCCTGGAAGCCATGTCCCTGGGACTTCCCGTACTCGCGACGGCAGTCGGAGGTGTGCCCCTCATGGTAGAGCATGGAGTAAACGGCTTGCTTGCCGCCCCCGGCGACCCGCAAAGCCTTTCCGAGGGGCTTTCCCTGCTCCTCCGCGATCCACCTTTTCGCAGAAAATTGGGCCGGGCGGCGCTCGACTTCACGAACGCCCATTGCGACATCATTGGCTGGCGGGAACGGATAGAAAATGAGTATGCGTCTCTCCTCACGAGCACATCGACCGTAAGAAAGGCGGCGACTGCATGAGTCTCCAATCCTTCACGTCAGGCGGGCTCCAGCTCCTTATCGCCGCGCTTGCAGCGTACATCACCGCGAGCACCGGCTACCTTCTGGCCCTCGCCCTTGCTTATCGGGTAGTGCAAGAACCGGAAAAGCTCATCGCCCGAAAGACGTACAAATTTGCCGTCCTCGTTCCCGCCCATGACGAAGAGCTTCTCATTTCCGGCCTTTGCGAGAACCTGCGCGCCCTTGACTATCCTCAGGACCATTACCGGGTCTTTGTTGTCGCCGACAACTGCACGGACAGCACGGCCGAGCGCTGCCGCGTCTATCCGGTGAATCTCCTCATCAGACGGGACTTGTCAAGAACGGGGAAGGGGCATGCCGTCGCATGGGCCCTGCAGCGGATACCGCTCGACGGCTTTGACGCGGTCTTCCTCATTGACGCGGACACCCTTGTAAACAAGCATGTCTTGACCGAGCTCGGCATGCTGCTCGACCGGGGGGAACAGGCCATCCAATGCTGCAACTCCATCGGCAACCGGGACGAGAGCTGGTTCACCCGCATGCTTTTTGTGTCGCGGACCATCAACAATCTCCTCTACCATCACGCCAAATACAAGCTCGGCCTCTCCTCTCACCTCATGGGAACGGGCATGTGCTTCACCGCCGCGTTGATCAAAAAGAAAGGGTGGACAGCGTTCACGATCGGCGAGGACTGGGAATACTCGACACAACTGGCGGAGGACGGGGTCAGGATAGCCTTTGCAAAGGACGCGGTCGTTCGTCATCAGGAATCGAGATCGCTTCACCAGGCAACGAGCCAACGGTTGCGGTGGTCCAGGGGCCGATTTTATGTTTCCGCGAAATTCGGCACAAGGTTGTTCTGGAGGGGGCTTTCGAGAAGGGACCCGATTCTCTTCGATGCCTCCCTCCCTCTTATCTTCCCCAATTATTCTTTGCTGGCAAACCTGACATGCCTGACCCTGATGCTCTGTCTGCTCCTGCCCCCAGGCGCCTTCAAACTCCCTGCCCTGGTCCTGGCACTTGGCCTCATCGCAGGGCAGGCTATCCTCTTCATTGCGGGGGTGTACCTCGCGGGGTCGTGGGCGACCACGTGTAAGGCCCTGTTGTATGTCCCACTCTTTCTGTCCTGGAAGTTCCTCATCGACTTCCTGAGCATCACGGGGTTGTACAACGGCAAAAAATGGGTAAGGACCAAAAGATACGCCGTAAAAGAATAGACGGAAAAACAACAGACATGACCGGAAACGGCAAAAAAATCAATCTCCTTTTTGTGCTGCTTCAGATGGCAACCGGCGGGGCCGAAAAGGTGGCCCTCACGATCGCGGAACACCTCGACCGGTCACTCTTCAGGGTCCATGTTGCCGGCTTTGAAGGCGGCGCTTTGAGGGACAGATTCAGCGAGGTGAGCGAGGCCGTCTTCCAGGTTCCGAGAAGAAACGGCCGGGATCTGAAGACAGTGCTTCTTCTCTCCAGGATCATCCGGGAAAACCATATCGACGTCATAAACTGCCATCATTACGCCGCCTTCTTCTATAGCTGGCTCGCGGCCCGGCTGGCGCGTGCGGGCACGATCGTCTACACCGAGCATTCAGCCGGTGAAGTGGAGGATATCCGCCATATTCACAAATTCCTGTGCAGCTCCCTATTCTTTAAGAAAACCGGTGCGATAGTGGGCGTTTCCCGGGAGATTGGCGACGCCTTCAGCACCAGGTTTCCCGGGCACGGGAGGTTGGTGACGTCCATCCCGAATGGGATCGACGTGCAGAAATTTGCAGGTACGGGCAGGAGAGAGCAGGTACGGAACGCTTTCGGGATCGCGCCGGATGATTTTTTGATAGGGACAATCGCGAACTTCCGCCGCGTAAAAAACCACCTCTGTCTCTTGCGGGCGTTCACTCTCCTGGGGGCGGCCCGTCCCGGGACCCGGCTCGTCTTCGTGGGCAGGGGTTATGCGGACGACGGGGAAAACTCGGAGAAAGAGGTGAGAGATTACGTGCAAACCTATGGATTGGAAGACCGGGTTCTCTTCGCCGGATACCGGGAAGATATAGCCGACATTCTCGAATCACTCGACCTTTTCTGTCTTCCGTCGGTCTCGGAAGGTCTCCCCGTCAGCGTCCTCGAAGCCATGGCCGCAGGCGTCCCCGTAGTGGGAAGTGACGTGCGGGGCATAAGAGAAGTAGTGCGCCACGGCCGCACGGGACTTCTCTTCCCCTCGAACGATGCGACGAGCCTCGCCCGCGCCATCGAAAGCCTGATAGGAGACGTGCGGACGCGAACCCGCCTCACGGAAGAAGCTTTTTCCTACGTGCGGCTGGAGCACGACCTGCGGCCATGGATCGCACGATACGAAAACCTTTTCCAAGGGTCCTTTCATGCGTAAAACCCCCGAAAGCGGCAGAGCATCAACCTCCTTCACCCTACAAACGGCATGTATCCACCGCACCAAAGCTCCGCCTATCTGTTGTCCGGGCATACGACATATGCGACAAGACCGGAAAGTCCTGCCCTTCGCGCGATAAAGGAGATGATATGTGCGGTATCTTTGGAATAGTAGGCGACGCTCCTCTCGAAGCACAGCTCAGGCGCTCACTCGCCACGCTGAGCCATCGCGGCCCCGACGGCAGCGGGATCTTTGTCTCGCCCGGTGTAGGGCTCGGCCATCGCAGACTGAGCATCATCGATCTGGAAGGCGGCACGCAGCCCATGTTCAACGAGGACCGCACCAAGTGCGTTGTCTTCAATGGAGAGATTTACAATTTCCCGGAGCTGAGGAACGAGCTGCGTGCCAAAGGTCATCGCTTCACCACCAGGAGCGATACGGAGACCATCCTTCATGCCTACGAGGAGTGGGGAGAAGCCTGCGTCGAGCGGATGGCGGGCATGTTCGCCTTCGCCATATGGGATGAGAGAGAAAAGGCGCTCTTCCTGGCGCGGGACCGTCTGGGCATCAAACCACTCTTCGTCGCGGATTACGGAGGCAGGTTCTATTTTGCCTCGGAAATCAAAGCCATCCTCGCTGACCCGGCTTTCCCCAGAGATATGGACTATACGGGGGTCGCCTGCTACTTTTCCCTATCTTACATTCCGGCGCCCCTGACCGTTTTCCGCCGCATAAGAAAGCTCCTGCCGGGGCATACCCTGACCTTGCGCGATGGCCGGGCACGCACCAGAAAGTATTGGGATATCCATTACATCCCGAATAGGGACCGGAGCGAGGCGAGCACTATTGAAGAGCTGATGGCGCTGCTCGGCCATGCGGTCCAAAGCCACTTGATAAGCGACGTGCCCATAGGCGCCTTTCTAAGCGGAGGGGTGGATTCGAGCACCGGGGTTGCCCTGATGAGCAGATTCAGCACCCAGCCCGTCAATACCTTCTGCATCGGCTTTGGCGGGAGCACCGGCAGCTACCTTGACGAGCGCGGATACGCAAGAATGGTGGCGGAGCGGTACAGGACGAACCACCGGGAGCACGAAGTCGAGCCGGCAGTAGCGAGCCTCATCGATACCATGGTGCGGGCCTTCGATGAGCCCTTCGCCGACGACTCCGCCATTCCTTCCTATTTCGTATGCGGCGTGGCCCGTCAGGATGTGACGGTGGCCCTCTCAGGCCTCGGCGGCGACGAAGCATTCGCGGGATACGAGCGATATTTGGGGATGAAATTGAGACGGGCTTACAGGAAGATACCCGCGTTCTTAAGGGAAAACATGATCAGGCAGGCCGTCGAAGCGCTTTCGGAGGCGCCGGGCGGACATTATACGGTGAACCACATGAAGCGTTTTGTCCGGTCGGCATCCCTTCAGCCTGATCAATCGTATTACGGATGCCTGAGCATCCTGAATGACAGGATCGAAGGCGCCTTCTTTTCCGACCCGGCGGCGTTTAGGCCTCATCTCCAGGCATGCCGCGACATGATCTCCGGCTATTTCAACAGTGACTGCGTCTCCGGCGCTGAAGATTCTCTTGACAGGGCTTTCTACTGCGACATAAAAACCTACCTGCCCGAGGATATCCTTGCGGTGACGGATAGAATGAGCATGCACCATGCCTTGGAGGTGCGCGTTCCCTTTCTGGACCACAAATTTCTGGAGTTCTGCGCTACCGTCCCGCCTGAGTTGAAAATCAAGGGGCTCGCAAAAAAACACCTCTTGAAAAAAGCGGTCGCCCCTCTTCTGCCGAAAGAGGTCCTGTACCACCGCAAACAAGGGTTCGTAGGGCCGATGACCATGTGGCTCAAGAACGATTTAAAGTCCTACACGCTGGAGGCGCTGTCGAAGGAGAACCTGGACAAGCATGGAATCATAAACTACAGGACGATCAGGCAGGTTATGGACGAGCATTTCTCCGGCAGGGAGATACACGATACCCTGATCTGGGCTGCCCTCATGTTTCAGAAATGGTTCGACCTTTACATCGAGCAGGCATTGCCCGGCAACACGGCCCGGGAAGAAGCTGAAGGCCGTCTCGCGGTTGCGTAGATGAGCCGCCTCAGTCTGCCCCTGAAGGAGATCACATGCACATAAGAGCCATGGAAAAAATTGCTCTATATGCGGAGTATCTGCGGCTGCCTTCCGCCCTCAGAAGCGAATTCCGAAAGGATTTGAGGGAGCCGGGCGAAAGCGACCCGGGTGCGGAGACGGTGATTGACCTTGGGGTGGAATGGCTTTACCGTGCGCAGGACTACTCGGCATCCGGGGATGGGGGAGTCGCCCGACACTTCGAGCTCCTGCGGGGTTGGGACGGCTCTTATCCCGAAACCACCGGCTACATTATCCCCACCCTGCTTAATTACGCGAAGGTGTTCGAAAAACAGGAGGCCCTGGGCAGGGCGCGCCGGATGCTCGATTGGCTCGTTTCCATTCAGTTCCCCGACGGCGGGTTTCAGGGAGGCGCCATAGGCTCACGACCCCGGATGCCCGTCACCTTCAATACGGGCCAGATACTGCTCGGCCTGGCTGCGGGAGTTCAGCAATTCGGAAGCGTCTACCTGGACAGCATGATACGGGCGGCAGACTGGCTGGCGAAAACTCAGGACCGGGACGGTTGTTGGCGAACGCACTCGACTCCCTTCGCAATAGAGGGAGAAAAATCATACGAGACACATGTCGCATGGGGCCTCTTCGAAGCAGCCCGTCTCGAACCGGGAAGGGGGTATGGCGAAGCCGGCATGAGGAATGCCTCCTGGGCCCTCACGTGTCAGCGGGAAGACGGGTGGTTCGAAAAATGTTGTCTCACCGACCCTTCCAGGCCGTTGACCCACACCCTCGGATATACCCTGAGAGGACTCGTGGAAGCCTACAGGTTTTCCCGCGACGACCGTCTGCTGAAGGCGTGCGTCAAAACCGCGGACGCCCTGGCGAGGATGGTCAGGGAAGACGGTTTCCTCACCGGGCGGTTTTCTCGCGGCTTTAAGCCTGCCGTATCCTGGTCGTGCCTCACGGGCAGTGCGCAAATCAGTTGCTGCTGGCTTATTCTCTATGGAATAACGAGGCTGGAAAGATACAGGGATGCCGCCCTGAGGGTAAACCGCTTTCTCAGGCGGACCATTGCTGTCGGGGGGCCGCCCGACACGCGGGGCGCCTTGAAAGGCTCTTTCCCTGTGTTCGGTGATTATTGCAGGTACCAGTATCCCAACTGGAGCACAAAATTCCTTATCGATGCACACATGCTTGAGCTCGCTTCCGCGAATAAACCCGGCGGGGCCGACGAGGTCCGCCCGGCTCGAAGAGGCTCGAGACAAATGGAGCCGCTACGTGGGTAAGTTTCTTGAGGGGCGGCAAAAATACGGCTTCCTGCGCTATAGCCGCAGGGTGCTGGCCAAGCAGACCGAGAAATTGTTCTTCCGCCTGGACAAGCATGCACTCGTCACCTCGTTTCACGAAGTCGGGATCAAAGGGGGCGACAAAGTTTTCGCGCACGTTTCGATGAACCGGATGGGTTATATCGAAGGGGGGGCAGAGACGGTAATCAGGGCCCTGATGGAGGCTGTGGGCAGCCGGGGGTCGATATTCATGCCCTCTTTCCCTATGGTCGGATCGATGGAAAGTTACCTGAACAGCGGCTGCGTCTTCGATGTGAGACAGACACCGTCTCAAATGGGAGTGGTATCTGAAACTTTCAGAAAATGGGAAGGCGTGATTAGAAGCCTTCACCCCACGAATTCCGTAGCCGGTTGGGGCAAGGATGTAGAATGCTTTCTCCGGGACCATCATAAATCTCCCACCCCTTTCGGTCATGACACACCTTTTGGGCGCGCAGCGGAGTGCGACGACACATATGTGCTTATGATGGAGACCCACATTCATAGCCTGCTCCACCATTTGCAGGAAAGGACCGAGTTTCCCAATCTTTTTCTCCCGGGCGTCAAGGAGGTCCCCGTTATCGGATGGAACAGCGATCAAAAGATAGTCTCCACCAGGGCAATGCGACCCCGGACTCCCTATTTCATCGCAATCCCGTCATCCCGGGCGGAGACCTGCGCGTGGGTTATACTCCACGACTTTGCCCTTATCTTCCCTCACCGCCGTCTCAGCGAGCTGAAGGGGATGGGATACCTTCTTGACGGTTATCCGGGGCTTTTGACAAGAAGAGCACAATTGGAGCGGGCGGGTATCTTCCGGTCCTTGAGGGTCGGGAGAGGTGAGATAGGACTGCTCCATATACGCGGGTTCTTAAGAGAAATAGAGCCCGAGCTGCAAGGTCTCTTGCGCGAATTCTCGCCCTGCTACAACGCCGATGAGATTGATGCCCTCGATCTCCCCTATTCTTAGAGCCATGGAAGCCCTCTTCTTCATACTCATTTTTTTGAGCGCCTACCCTTTCGTGGTATATCCGGCGGTCCTCCTCCTCATCTCCGGGATCGTCCGTCGTCCGTGGGAGGAGGGGGAGATACGACCGGCAGTCACGATCGTCGTCTCCGCCCACAACGAAGAGGCGGTGATAGCCCAAAAAGTGCGAAACTGTCTCGACCTCGACTATCCGGAGGGCGCAATCGACATCATCGTTGTCTCCGACGGGTCGACAGACAGGACCGACGAAATCGTCTCCTCTATAAAGGACCACCGCATCAGCCTGGCTGTCTTCCCGCGGCTCGGCAAGACAGCGTGCCTCAACAGGGTCGTCCCGTCCGCCCGCGGTGAGATATGCGTTTTTACCGACGCAAATTCCATGTTCCCTCCCCATGCCCTCGCAACCGTGGTCGGGAGCCTCAAAGATCCGACGGTCGGGGCCGTCACGGGATGGACGGAATACGTGAACCCGGAAAACGGGAGGGCCGTGACGGGACTCTACTCCGGATTCGAGCGATGGATGAAGCACCGGGAAAGCCTGGCAGGCTCCTGCGTGGGGGCTGACGGCGCCATTTTCGCAGTCCGTAAGAGCCTTTTCCGGGCTTTGAGAGAGGATGATATTAACGATCTCGTCATCCCCCTGAACGTCCTGAAGGCGGGTAAAAGGGTAGTGATGAATCCAGGCTTTTTTTGCTATGAACAATCGGCGCAAGGGGCCTACGGCGAGTACAGGCGCCAGGTAAGGATCACGGCCAGGACGCTCACGGCCCTGCGGAGGAATATGGGCTGCATGAACCCTTTCCGGTTTGGCCTCTTTTCCTTTTTCCTTATAAGCCACAAAGGGATGAGACTGACGTTTCCCTTCTTCATGCTTGGCGCTACGGCAGCCTGCGCCCTTCTTTACGAGGGCCCGGGCTTCTTTAAAGTTTTTTTGTGGTCCCAGGCACTCGCGGTCGTTGTGGCCGCATACGGGCTGCTGCGAAAAACGCAGAATCGATTCATCGGTATCGCAGCTATCTTTCTGCTTACGGCTTTTGCCCACCTCGCCGGCTGGCTCCGCATGATCCGGGGGGCATCGGATGTCATATGGCTGCCAAGACACTAAAGGGAGAAGGTGATGAAGAATCCTGGGCCACGAAGAGGGCTCGCATTGAAACCCGCGAAGCCTACCAAAGGAGGATGACATGGAACAAAGTCTTGGGATAAAGGACGTACTCAACCTGCTCTTTAAACACAAACGCGGGATAATGGCCATCTGCTGCCTGGCAGCCGCGGTGTCGTACGGCGCCTCGAAAACAATCCCAAAGCCTTACGTCGCAAAGGCGGTCATCATGGTCAATCCCGGAAGGGAATCTATCCCTATTTCCGAGATTGGGGACACGAGGCTGCCGGGGCCGACCCCGGAGACGATTATCAATACCGAGATGCACCTGATTACCGGACGGGAACTGACCCGGAACGTGGTGAACACGATAGGCGTCGACAACCTTTACCCCCGGTTGGCAGGAAGGAACCTCCCGGCAAGTGCGACGCAGGAGTTGGCCGCTATAGATCTCAGCAAGAACCTGGAGGTGCAAAAAGTCGCCGGGAGCAATCTGATTGAAGTCAATTTCCGGCACGAGAATCCCCAAATAGCGGCAAAGGCATTGTCAGCCCTTCTCGAAGGGCTGAAAGACCGTCACGTTCAGGTGTTCAGTACCGCCAACTCCGGGTTCCTGGAGGAACAGCTCAAGTCGTACCAGGAGAAGCTGCAGCATTCGCAGCGTGTTCTGGGCCGGTTCAGGCAGGATCACCAGCTCGCGAGCGAAGAACAAGGAGATCTGCTGGCCGGCAAGCGGGCCGATCTGGAGTCGACACTCACGCAGGAGACAAGCAGGCTGGCTGAACTGGAGGAGAAACTCGCATTCCTCAAAAGCAGGCCGGGCGTCTACTTCACCGCCGCCAGCGAGCTGAGAAACCAGCTCAACCTGCTCCGTAGGAAGGAACAGGAGCTCACCCAGAAGTACAAAGACGAGAGCCAGCCTTTGAGCGCCCTCAAAGACGACATCAGATTGGTGGAGAAGCAGTTGAAAGAACAGGAAGACAATATGCGCAATACGGAGTGCTTCAAGGTGGAATCGGAGATAAAGCCGCTCCGGATCAACATCGACGACCTGAAAAAGCAGATTCAGCAGGTCGATAGCAAGACCCTGACCTTCGGCAAGAACAGCGTGGAACTGCAGGACCTCAAACGGGAGGTTGCCGCGAATGAGGCCAACTATTCGATATATCTTAAAAAGGTTGAGGAGGCCCGGATCTCGGAGAACATGGATGAGCGGAGAATGACAAATATCACCATCGTACAGCGGCCGGCGGTCCCCGCGGTACCCGACGGGCAGAAGAGGACGAAAGTCTTGAGCGTGGGGCTCCTTATGTCGCTGGCCCTCGGTTTTGGCGTCGCCTTCATTTTTGAATCTGTCTCGCAGACCTTTTTGACGCCCGAGTCCGTTGAAAAAAAACTGAGCGTCCCGCTTCTCGCAACGCTCGAACACAGGAAAAACAAGGAGGTATGACGTGAAAAAATTATTGTTCCTGCTCGCAATCGCGTGTGTGCCCCTCGCCTGCTCCCCTGTTGCAATCAATACAACCGATCATCAAGCGCTTGACAGGGAAGCAAGGGTCTCATCTCAGCCGGAGACGGAGTACAAGATCGGGGTGGGCGATGAGCTCGATATCAAGTTTGCCTACAACCCCGAGCTGAACGAGCGCCTTCCTGTAAGACCGGATGGCCGTATCTCCGTGCCTCTCGCCAAGCAGATAATGGCGGCAGGGCTCACCACTCAAGAGCTCGAGGATCTTCTCGGCAAGAAGTATGAGACTGAGCTGAAAAGGCCCGAGGTGACGGTGATCGTGCGCAGCTTCAACGCGCAGAAGGTATTTGTCGACGGAGAGGTCTTCAGGCCTAGCCTCGTCCCTCTCATGGGACCCCTGACCGCCCTTCAGGCAATAGTCCAATGCGGCGGTTTTAAAGACACCTCACGCCTGACCGAGGTGCTCGTGATAAGGAGGACGAAGGAGAAACCGATTGTCAGCATTATAGATTTGAAAAAATTCCGGCATAATACCGACATAAGCCAGGACATATTGCTGATGCCCTTCGACATTGTCTACGTGCCGCGTTCGAAGATCGCCGAAGTCGACGTCTTTGTGGATCTGTACATACGTCGCTTGATCCCGTTCCCGCTGCCGCAGGTGATTCCCACACCGACGTATGTCTACCCGGCTTATGCCGCACCGGCGTACTAACATGTACCTCAACTTCTACTACTTGGCCAAGGAACCCTTTCACGTCACGCCGGACCCTGAATTCCTCTTCTTGAGCGAGAGTCATAAGCAGGCGTTGGCGGCCATTATCTACGGCGTGAAAGAGAAAAAAGGGTTCGTGACGATCACGGGGCCCGTGGGCGCCGGTAAAACCACGGTTCTCCGCACGTTCCTGAAGCAGTCGGATCCGGCCCGGTTCAAGGTCATCTACGTCTTCGATCCGGCAGTGCCTTTCTCCACGCTCGTTGCCAATCTCTGCCGCGAATTCGATGTGACACCCACGCCGGACGACATCCCTCATATGACGGAAATGCTCTACCTCGCCCTTGCCGATCAGTACAGCAAAGGCCGTACCGTTGTGCTGGTAATCGACGAAGCGCAGAATATGCCCATCAAGACATTGGAAAGCTTGAGAATGCTCTCGAACTTTGAAACGACCGAGGACAAGCTGGTGCAGATCGTTCTTGCCGGACAGCCGGAACTCGAGGAGCTGCTTAAGACGCCCTCCCTTGATCCGCTGAGGCAGCGGAGGGCCATACGCTCGGTCATCTCTCCCCTCACAAGGAAAGAGAGCGTCAGTTACATAGCATACCGGCTCTCAAAAGCCGGGGCAGCCGATACCGCCATTTTCAGGAAAGCGGCCCTGCGGATCCTCGTGAAGCAGGCCGGGGGCATACCCAGGACCATCAACATCCTTTGCGACAATGCTCTGGCCACCGGCTATGCGTATCAGAAAACGCGTATCGATGCCGCTATAGTCCTGGAAGTCATCAAAGATATGGAAGGAAGGAGGCGGTCGCTCTTCGGAAAGCAGGGACTCGTAACCGCCGCAGCGGCCGTGGCGGGATTATGTGTCGCGGGCGCCCTTCTGCTGGACCCCTCCCCTTTTGTTGCCTTCAGCAGGGAGGAGCGGCAACCGGTCTTTTCCGCTGCCGCCATACAAGCGCCGGCGCAGTCTATAGCCCCAAAGGACGGTGCGGGGCTGGAGAACGTTGTCAGGCAAGAGAGGGATGGCCAAAATGGCAAGGCGATGAGCGGAGTCGTCAGAATCGTCAAGAAAGGCGACACGATGATCGATCTGATCCGGAATGTCTACGGTGCGCGGGAACCCAGGCGGATCGATTTCCTTCTTGGTAAGGTAACGAAGAATAATCCGCATATTAAAAACCCGAGCCTTATTCTCGAGGGACAGGAAATATTTTTCCCGGACATCAAACGCGAAACAATGGAGGCCAAGCGGTGAGCAAACTGTATGAAGTGCTTGAAAATGCAAGCCGCGAGCGGGAAAGGCTGGAGATGGCCGGGATGCCCGTGATCCCTCCATGCAAGCTTCCAAGCCGGAAAACCGACATGGAGATGATGGGCCTTTACCAGGCGATGGACACGGCCCTCGGCAGGAAGACAAGCCGGGTCGTACAATTCATCGGGACGCAGGCAGGGGAAGGATGCTCGACAATAGTGCGTAATCTTGCCGGCGCGGCAGCCGCAAACGTGGAAGAGTCGGTGCTTCTTCTCGATCTTGACCCCCGACCTGCATATAGTGACGTGACCACCGATGCCGCATTCCAATATCACCTGGAAAAGCTCAGCATCCAGGCGGCGCCGCTCGATAAGGCATTCTGCCAGACGGAACAGGGGAATCTCACGGTAAGCACCTTTTCCCCAAAGTCCGACCCTATCCTCGCCCTCCTCGACATGTCCCATGATGATGGTTTATGGGAGCGGTTGAAAGAGCGGTTCAGCCTGATCCTGATCGACGCCCCGCCGGCGGCTGTTTCGCACATGGGGTTTTCCCTCCTGGGAAGGTGTGACGGAGTTGTTCTCGTCGTAAGAGCAGAGAAGACCCGATGGCCGGCGGCGGTAAGTGCAAAGGGAAGGGTTGTTCGAGAGGGCGGCAAGATCATTGGGGCGGTCTACAACGACCGGCGCCACTACACTCCCCAATGGTTGCGGAAATACCTATAGGGGACAAAAAGACGAAAGGCAGGCGCGAGCTGCTGTCGGCAACGCCCCCCTGTCGAACTCGCGCCTTCTTTCGCCTTACTATCACGCACACTCTCGTGACGCAGGTGCACCGGCCGTTTTCTGCACACTTATTGACAATTCCGGTCTCTATGATATACTAAGCCCAACGTGGGGCTGTAGCTCAGCTGGGAGAGCGCATGACTGGCAGTCATGAGGCCGAGGGTTCGATCCCCTTCAGCTCCACCAATTCTTTCAAGGCTTTTCGCCCCTTCCTTCAGCCCTGATTTCTCAAAATCGGCCTCCCCCGGCCTCACAATCTCGTCAAAGCCGGTTATTTCCTGCTCAAGCCGGGATGATATCATGCACAGAAGCCAGTCGTCATACTGTCCCGACACTCTCCGAATGACGAGCGCGGGTCTCAGCTTGCCTTCCTGTTAGTCTGTTTGGGGAAACCGGAAAAGGACTGTCCGGCCTTCGGCGATCATCAGAACGATTCTTGAAGATGGCCAAGCGAGTATGGCGAATTCTCATCCTCCATATCCCGCATTGCAGACGATAAAGAAAACACCGACCAGTCCTTGTCCTCGGCCCTCGCCTTCAGGTACCCCACGAAGTCGAGCACCTCTGCCTTTTTAGACTCCGGCAAATCCTGTATTTCCTTTATGGTCTTATCTTCAAGGCTCATCGTCTTTACCTTCCGATTGATAGCATATTATACGACCTTTTTCAAAAACTTTCATATTTCAGGTTGAATGATCACCATGAACATGCCCATCCATAGTCGCCGTTGCTCTCTTCCGGGCACCATACGTAGCCGACCCGACCGGCCACGGCTTCGAGCCAGAACAGCGCGTAATCCTTTGCGGGGATGCTCATGGGAACCCATATCACCTCTCCCTTGATCTCGATCCCCAGGGAACAACGGTACCGCCTCTCGTTCAACTCCGATTTCATCTCCTTCCCCACGTACTTTGCCGGATAGCGGGCAAGGTCCGTCTTCTTCCACTGAAAGCCCTTTCCGGTTTTCCGGTATTGTACATCGATGTTTCCTTCTCCGACGATGCACTTCCGGAGCGATCTCAGCAAGGACACGTCCTGGAATCCCTTGACCGCCAGGTGGAAATGATGAGCCCCCCGTCTCCGTCGTTCAGGTACCATCACAGACGGCCACGAGATAAAGAAGGTATGGAGGGGTGGTAGATGGTAACTCGCTTTTCTTAAGTACTATTCGATTCCTGACTCCCGGCTATTCCTTCATGCGCTCTTTTCTCAAATCCCGTTTCAGGATCTTGCCCGCGGCGTTTTTGGGCAGCTCTTTGACCAGGAGATACTCTTTGGGTACCTTGAAAGACGACAGGCGCGACTTCAGAAAGAGCTTCAGCGTGTCCGGCACAATCGACGCGCCGGGTTTCGGGATAATGAAAGCGACCACACGCTCACCCCACTCTTTGTCCGGAAGGCCGATTACCGCACACTCTTCGATTTCGGGCACGGCGTACAGGGCCTCCTCTACCTCCCGGGGGTACACGTTTTCGCCCCCCGTGATGATCAGGTCTTTGATTCGGTCGACTATGTAAACGTAGCCGTCGGGATCGAACAGACCTACATCGCCTGAGCGAAACCAACCGCCTTCCCAGAAGGCCCCGCGGGTCGCCTCGGGGTTATGCACGTAAGCGGTCATGACACTGCGGCCTCTGATGCAGATCTCACCCTCGTGCCCCTGCTCCACCGGATTCCCTGAAGTATCCCTGATCTGGACTTCCACCCCGTGAACGGGGTCTCCTACCGACCCGACCCGGTGTTTTGCGGGATAATAATGGTTGAAGGTCACGGGCATGGCCTCGGTCATCCCGTACGACTCGAATACATCGAGGCCGGTACGCTCCTTCCATTGCTTGACGATTTCCATGGGCACGCTCGCCCCTGCCGAGAAAGAATAGCGCACATTCCCCAGCTTTTTCTTCAGGTCGTCAAGGCCAAGAAGGCGGACGTAGACCGTAGGTACGGCGAAGAACTTGGTTATCCTGCCCTCCTGCAGCACCCTGAGCACGCGTTCAAGGTCAAAAGCCGGCAGCAGCTCCAGACAGCCGGCAGTAAGGATGGTCGAGTTCATGATATGCACCTGACCGAACACGTGGTTGAAGGGGAGAAAACAGAGGGCGACGTCGGTCTCGACCGACCGCTCGTAGTAGGCAATGCCGTAACTGGAAAAATTGATGCCTTCGTGGGTCAGCATAGCGCCCTTCGGAATACCTGTTGTGCCGCCGGTGTAGAGGATTGCCGCGGTGTCGACCCGGTCGCGGTCGAGTGCGCTGAATCTCCCTGAGTCACCCGCCATGAGAGCCTTAAGCTCCATGTCTCCGCCGGGGCAGATAACCTTTTCGAGCGCGCCGTCGCTCTTTAGCCGCTGCAGCTCCTTGAGTTTGGCTTCCACACTGAAAATGAGCCGCAGTTTCGCGTGGCTCACGAGTGCCGTCAGCTCGTCGCCCATGAGCACGCTGGACAACGTGACCGCCACTGCCCCGGTCTTGAGCACGCCGAAGTAGAAGGTGATCCAGTCTGCTGAATTAGGGGCACAGAGGCCGATATGATCGCCCGGCCTCACGCCGGTCTTGACCAGAGACGCGGCAATCAGGCTTGCCCGTGCGTTAAGCTCTCGATACGTGACCTCTCGCTCATTCTCCCTGATAGCCGGATGGTCGGGAAAGAAAAGGGCCGATCTTTCCAGGTTACGAGCAAGATTCATAGCGGATACCCCCTGCGTCCCGATTTTGTCGTGTGTTTCCTCCTTTATTATATGCCATGCCATCCTTGCGAGCGCGTTTTTTTAGCCTTTCGGGTGCGTTTTTTTCAACTCCCGTTTCAGGATCTTGCCCGCGGCGTTCTTCGGCAGCTCTTCCACCGGGATATATTCTTTCGGCACCTTGAAAGCCGAGAGGCGCGACTTCAGGAAAGATTTCATAGCCGATCTTTCGAGGTTGCCTGCGACGTTCATGGGGCCTCCTGGAAAAAAGGGTTGCCGGATGCCATTGGTATAAAGATTTAAATATGAAATATTAGCACATGTCAATAAATTCTATAGAATAAAGGTTGAATTTATTTGAATAAAGATTGACAACAAAAACAGGTCTGTCATATCCTTAAAGGAGATGGCAGGCCCCAGGTTCAAACCGATCAGACAGTCCAGGATTTCAGAAGAGGTAGCTGAACAGCTCAAGCAGTCGATTCTCCTCGGTCAGTTCAAGACCGGGGAAAAGCTGCCTTCCGAGCGGAAGCTCGCCGAAGAGTTCGAGGTCAGCCGCGTGGCGATCCGCGAGGCTTTGCGGACACTGGGCAATTCCGGTTTTGTCAGCACCCG
>Ga0181533_1000447_pt1 | contig 54863 bp, 50 predicted proteins | sample PEATcosm2014_Bin_45_FD_119772 | JGI IMG/M metagenome (GOLD analysis project Ga0181533, IMG submission 119772) | Peatland microbial communities from MTU Mesocosm Facility, Houghton, MI, USA - PEATcosm2014_Bin11_60_metaG | ecosystem: Environmental > Terrestrial > Soil > Wetlands > Peat | place... | reverse complement strand
GGCCAGCAGCCTGCGATTCCACAACGGCACGTTTTACGTTTCAACCTTTTCGAGCACCACCGGAAAAACGCACGTGTACACGACCAAAGACATCGAGAAGGGTCCATGGAAGGAGTCTTCATTTCGCCCTGCGCTGCACGACCATTCGCTATATTTCGATGACGACGGACGCGTGTATATGATCCACGGCGCCGGCAACATCCGTTTGACTGAATTGGCCGCCGACCTTTCGGGCATCAAGCCCGGCGGGGTGGACCAGGTGATTATCACAAACGCCAGCCGGGTGGCCGGCCCCAACGGCGGACTGCCCGCCGAAGGGTCCCAGATGCGCAAGATCAACGGCAAGTATTACCTGTTCAACATCGCTTGGCCCAGGGGTGGCATGCGCACGGAATTGATGCACCGGTCCGACCAATTGATCGGCCCCTATGAAGGCCGAATCGCCTTGAAGGATGTGGGAGTGGCTCAGGGAGGTCTGATCGACACGCCCCAAGGGGATTGGTATGCGCTCCTGTTTCAAGATCACGGAGCAGTCGGCCGCACTCCCTTCCTGGTCCCCGTCAAATGGGAGGACGGTTGGCCCGTCATGGGCGTCGACGGCAAGGTGCCGGCGACTTTGGAGATTCCGGCCGGACCCGCCGGGCTCGGCAACATCGTGGCTTCTGACGAATTCGACCGAATGCCCGGTCAGCGTGCGCTTCCGCTGGCGTGGCAATGGAACCATAACCCGGACCACAGGTATTGGTCCCTCAGCCAGCGCCCCGGCTTTCTGAGGTTGATCACTGGCCGGGTGGACTCCGATTTCGTTCACGCCCGAAACTCTCTGACCCAGCGGACCTTCGGCCCGGAGTGCTCGGGGACGATCGCCATGGATGTGAGCAACATGAAGGACGGGGATTTCGCCGGACTCGCCGCGTTGCAGAAGAAATACGGCTTTGTGGGAGTAAGAATGTCCGGCGAGGCCAAGTCGATTGTAATGGTCAGCGCCGAGTCCAACTCTCCGGTCGAAGTGGAAAGCGTGCCACTGGCCCGAAACAGCGTTTTCATGAAACTGGACTGCGACTTCAAGAACCGGACGGACAAAGCGTACTTCTTCTATGGCCTTGATGGCAACAGGTGGACCACCATCGGAAAGCCCCTGCAAATGGTTTACACGCTCCCCCATTTTATGGGCTATCGCTTTGCCTTGTTCAACTACGCAACCAAGGCCGCAGGGGGTTTTGTGGATTTTGACTACTTCCGCGTGAGCAACAGAATCACTGCTGAGAACTAGGCCGGGCTTCATGAGAATACGGATGACCAGCATAATTATATGAGAACACTGATTTTGTTCCTGGCCTATGCGGCTTCGACCGCTCTCCTGGCCGCCGCTCCGTCCTTTACTGTGGATGCCGGACATCCATCTGGAAAAGTCAGCCCGCGGCTCTACGGCTTGATGACCGAGGAGATCAACCATGCTTACGACGGCGGGCTCTATGCCGAGCTGATTCGTAATCGAGCCTTTCTCGATGACGCCAAGATGCCGATTCATTGGTCCGTGCTGAACGACGAGGCCTCGGGCGCGGCGATTGCGCTCGACCCGGCCAATCCCTGCAACGACAAGCTCACCACCAGCCTGCGGTTGACGGTGGACAAGGCCACCCGCTACCATCCGGCCGGTGTCGCCAACAGCGGCTACTGGGGCATTCCCGTGCGCCCCAACACCCGCTACCATGCCTTACTGCTCGCCCGGGCTGAGCCAGGTTTCTCTGGCCCGCTGACGGTCTCCATTACCAGCGAAGATGGAAAGCTCATCTATGCCAAGGGGACAGTTTCCGGGCTCAGTCCGAAGTGGAAGCGCTTCGAAGTCACTCTCAAAACCCACCGGGTGGCTCCCACTGCCAAGGCGCGTTTTTGCATCACCCTCGACCGACCCGGAACCGTGTGGTTCGGCCTGGTTTCGCTTTTCCCACCGACCTGGAATGACCGCCCGAACGGCCTCCGGAAAGATCTGGTGCAGATGATGGTGGACCTGAACCCCAAGTTCCTGCGTTTTCCCGGCGGCAACTATCTCGAAGGCGACACGGTCGAGACCCGGTTTGAATGGAAAAAGACCCTCGGCCCGGTCGATGAGCGCCATGGCCATCCCTGTCCATGGGGTTACCGCTCAACGGATGGGATGGGCCTGCTGGAGTTTCTCGAGTGGTGTGAGGACATGAAGGCCGAACCGGTGCTGGCCGTTTATGCCGGCTACTCGTTGCGAGGCATGCACGTCAACCCCGGCCCCGAGCTCGAGCCCTACGTGCGGGAAGCGCTGGAGGAGATCGAGTATGTCACCGGCGATACGAGCACCCCGTGGGGCGCGCGCCGCGCGCGGGACGGCCACCCCAAGCCGTTCAAACTCACCTATGTCGAGATCGGCAACGAAGACTGGTTCGATAAATCCGGCAGCTACGAGGCGCGCTTCGCGCGGTTCCACGACGCCATCAAGGCCCGGTATCCACAGCTCAAGACCATCTCCACCATTGCCAACGACCAGCCTGAAAAACTGCGTGTCCACAGCCGTAAACCGGACATGATCGACGAGCATTACTACCTCTCCACCGACGAATTCCTCCGCAAATCCCCGGACTACGCCCGTCATTATGATCGGTCCGGCCCGGAGATCTTTGTCGGCGAATGGGCCGCCCACGAGGATGGAAAGATCAAGCCCTGGGACGCCGCCGCAAGGCAGCAAGCACCGACCCCATCGATGAAGGCCGCTCTGGGCGACGCGGTTTTCATGGCCGCCATGGAGCGCAACTCCGACATCATCCTCATGCAATGTTACGCGCCGTTATTCGTCAACGTGAACCCGGGCGCGCGCCAATGGCGGCCCGACCTCATCGGCTACGACGCCCTTGCCGCGTACGGCTCGCCCAGCTACTACGCCATGCGGATGTTCAGCCGAAACCTCGGCGATGAAATCCTGCCGGTGGAATCGATGGAAACGTCCGTCCAGGGCGCCGCCACCCGTGACAGCCGGACGAGGGAGATTTTTATCAAGCTGATCAACCCACAGCCCAGACCGGAATCGCTGCAAATCGAACTCAAAGGCATTGCCCCGCTTGCCTCCAAAGCCAGCGTCATTACCCTGTCCGCGGCGCCCGAGGAGACGAACTCGATCGAACATCCGCAGAACGTGGTTCCCGTGACCACGACCCTCGCGCGCCTTCAGCCCGCTTTCAGCTACACGCTGCCGCCGAACAGCATCGTGGTGCTCAAATTGACGCAATAGGTGAACCCAGTCAGCTCATGATTGCGCCGTCCGTTTCAGTTCGCCTTGCGCCGACTGGCTCGATAACCTCCGATTTATGAATAAGCGTCCTCCGGCCGGCTCCACGACCGCAACGCCACCCTACAAAAATCGCAATCTCTCTCCCGCCGCGCGCGTCAAGGACCTGCTGCGCCGAATGACCCTCGAGGAAAAGGCCGCTCAGATGATGTGCGTGTGGCAACAGAAGAGCGGCTCGCTGGTTGATGCCCAGGGCAACTTCGACCTGGCAACAGCCAAAGCCGCCTTCAAACAGGGCCATGGTCTGGGCCAGGTCGGTCGTCCCGGCGACGCCGGCGCTCCGCCAGGGGAACCGTGGAAGGGCCAGACCGCCCGCGGGATGGCGGAACTCACCAACGCCATCCAGAAGTCTTTCATCGAGCACAGCCGCCTGGGCATCCCGGTCATCTTTCATGAGGAGTGCCTGCACGGCCATGCCGCGCGCGAGGCCACCAGTTTCTGCCAGCCCATCGGCCTGGGCGCCACGTTCAATCCGGAGCTGGTCGAGGCCCTCTTTGCGATGACCGCACACGAAGCTCGCGTCCGGGGGACTCACTAGGCACTTACGCCGGTCGTGGACGTAGCGCGCGATCCGCGTTGGGGGCGGGTTGAAGAAACCTACGGCGAGGATCCCTACCTGAACACCCGGCTCGGCATGGCTGCGGTCCGGGGGTTCCAGGGCGACGCTTCGTTCCAGGACAAGAAGCGTGTCATCGCCACGCTCAAGCACTTTGCCGCCCGCGGCCAACCGGAGTCGGGAATGAACTGCGCGCCGGCTGTCTGAGTTGGTGGCGCCGATGCGATACTGGATGCCGGTTTCTACAATCACAAGCCCTCCGCCCGGCGCGGTTACTTGTGGGACGAGGTCTCGCCGCTCTTTCCCTTTGGCTTCGGCCCGATGATCGCCTGCGCCGCCATCACCAACGGCCTCCTCATGACGCTCTATTCGATGAACAACATGCCGTACTCGGCCCTCGAAGGCGTCATGACCGGCGATTTGGATGAGCGCACCAAACTCAACTCCTTTCGCTTTGTCGCGGTCAATATCGCTCAATTCGTTGTGGGCGGATTCACCCTGCCGCTGGTGGCGAAATTCGCCGCCGGCCACGACCGCCAATATGGCTGGCGGATGACGATGACGCTCTGGGCCGGGCTTTGCCTGGTGCTCTTTCTGATCACCTTCCTGTCCACGCGCGAGCGAATCGAGTCCGTCCAGGATGAGAAGGCCTCTCCCAAGCGGGATTTCCTCGACTTGCTCAAGAACAATCCCTGGCGGGTGATGGCGATCATGACCCTCGTCCATTTCGGCATCCTCTCCTTCCGCGGCGGCGCGCTCTACAACTATTACCATCATTATGCCGACAAGGCCGCCATGTACGATTTCCTCGCCAAACTCGGCCTGACGAGCGCGGCCGGCGCTTCCGGCGGTCTCCTCGAAACGCTCGGTTACCTTGTCAAAGGCGACAAATCCAACGTGGCCGACGTGTTCAACAGCATCATTAATATGGTCGGCACCGGCACGACCATCCTGGTCATTCTCGTTTCACCATCGCTTTGGCGGAGGTTTGGAAAGAAGGCGGTGGCGGTGGCCGGGTTCGGAGCCGCCAGCCTGGACACGTTCGCGTTTTATCTGCTCGGCCCGGCCAACGTCGTTGGCATGTTGGCGCTCACCATCCTCATCGCCGTTTGTTATGCGCCGACCATACCGTTGGTCTGGGCCATCTTCGCCGACGTCGCGGACTACTCGGAATGGACCTTGGGGCGCCGTTTCACCGGCATGGTTTTTGCCTCGATTGGCTTCGCCTTCAAATCGGGGCTCGCGCTCGGCTCGGCATCGTTTCTTTGGATTATGGGAGGCTTTTTCAACTACGATACCCAGTTGCCCGACGCTCCCGAGGCCATTACCGGCTACCGCTTCAGCAGCGGGATTGCCGTCGGCCTGCTCTTCGCCGTTTGCACCGTCCTGCTTGCGGTCTATAAGCTCAACAAAGAAACGACCCTCAAGATGGCTGCTGAGTTGGCCGAACGGAGCAAAAGAGCCGCCGGCCAACCCGAGTATGCCTGAAAGCCGAAATCGGGTATCTGCGCGATGCGGTTCATGAATTCGCCAAATTGAAGGGGAAAGCACGGTCCAGACTCCCGGGGCCGGGGAAGCAACAGCCAGTAAAACTGCCGGTACACCGATAACTCATCGCCATTGACTTGGCACGATTGCTATCGCAGAGGCAGCTAGAAACGTCGGGGAATCGTGGTTGAGAACGGGGACTATTCGAGTGATTCCGACGCTCACCCGGTCACCCGATGATAGTGTGAAGGAAAGCGGCTTTGCTGCGGTGATTGCAATGCCGAGCCTTTTCGGAAGAAACGGGCGAAACGGGTTGCCTGGGATTTTATTCGAAGCAAAGTGTAGCTTGGTCAGACGCATGATGGTTAAACCGGTTGACGCGCCATGATGAGGGGTTCTGTTCAATTTGCACGGTTGAACAAGGCAAATGATTCCTGGTGGGGGGTGTGCCTACGTTTGCTCAACATCGAGTCGTCTCGACCTTATCGGCGGCTGATGCTTCGTCAGACAGGCCAGGCGCGCGACACCTCGGGAGAGTGCGTGGTAGCGTCGCTCGCCCTGATTCGTCGGCGCGTGCTGCACGTAAAGGCGTTAGGATTGCCCAAGAGATCCAGACCTGCGTTCATGGCGTCTCGGGCCTTTATGTTGGTGTGCGCGCGGACGGCAGGCCTCCAACGAGTCGAGAAGGCGCCGCATGACCTCCCCACGGCACGCCGCGCAGAGGATTTCGTCGCCCCGGTCAAGCCCCCCACGGGCTCGGCTCTCCCGTTCCTGGTCGGTGGGCCGATCCGGGCTGGTGCCGCTGGTTAAGCACCACTTATCATCGCCTCTCAAGTTGGACAGCCACCTGACCGGGGCGACGCCCTCCCGCCGTGCAGACTCCATCACCCTAACGGCCTGCGCGCGCGAGCGCGGGACCCGAGGAAATCACCTGAGACTTTTCCCTGAGACTCTTTCACCCATTCCCCGGGGCCGGTCATCTGTACGCGGTTATCTGACAACGAGTTGTGCTGTTTCAGCCCATATTACTCTACACTCAATATCCGCTCGTCTTTCGTTTGGCGCGGTTTGGAGAGACGCCATCCGAGCGTGTCTCCAAGGCAGGGCTCGCCATAACGGAGGCGCTTAGAAGTGATGAAAACAGCCGTAGAATCTCCACTCAGACCCAACTCGCTTGAAGGTTGGACACCAGTTTTCAACATCCGGCCGATCCGGGTAAATGTCGGCGATCAGCTCGACCTCGTCATCCGAGATCTTCCTTTGGCCAAGGATTTGGAAGCTGGGACGCTTCCGAATGCTCTTCTGGAGCCTGGCAACAAAGGCAGCCACCTCCTCGTCGGAACACTGGGCCCAGCTCGCCCGGGCCTCGGGACACAGGCTATCCAGAGCCAGCTTCGCATCGCCGCTCGCGGCGGCCCAGAAGTGAGACTGGCAGGCGGACTCCGGATCGCCGTAGCCAGCGTAGGCCCAGCTCTCCTGAGGGATGGCCGGCCTGACGCCGTTGCCGAGTTCGGCACGCAATTGGCGATTTTCGGCGCAAAGGCGGTTCCATTCTTCCTTTCGCTTCTGCAACCTCTCCAGTTCCGCACGCAGGCGAGCCAGCTCCGCCTGCGGCTTTTCGGGCGTCTCCGGACGCGACTCGGCGAGCAGCCTGTTCAAACGCTGGTTATCCTCCTCGATATGTTCCAGTTGAGTGAGTTTGTCCTTCAAAGCGAGATTCTGGTTGCAAAGGGCCGCCGACATTTGATGTTTATGAACAACCAGTCCCAGGGCGCCAGCCACAAGCAGGGCGGCCAGGGTGAGTTTAAGTGTTGTCCTCTTCATAGGTTTTCCTGAAGCGCTGGCAGATCATCATGGGTGAGCCAAGCGAGGCCGCTCCCACGCTTCGAAGTTTCCGTTCGGCTCGGTGTGGATTTCGGTGCGGCCATCGGCAAATCCATAGACTTTGAACCATTCCCCACCCGGGGACCGCCGGGCCTCTTTTTCCCGGAACAGCAGGACATTCTCCTGGCTGCCATCCAAGGTCAACTTGCCGTGGAAGACGATCTCGAAATCGTTGGTGGCGAGTTGCAGTTCTTCCGGTCTCATCTGGCTGGCCAACTGCTCCCAGGTATCAGGGCTTTGGCCATTGTTCTTGCTGGCCGCGTTGATGAACTGCAACCCCCACTGGCTCCCGAAGTTCCGGCGGTAATTCGTTTCCTTTTGGAACGTCGCTTCCGCCGGGTCTTCCGGCTCCTTGGGCGCAGGCGCGTTCGCCTGCTTGGCGGCCGAGCGCAGCTTGATGTTCTCCGCCCGCAGCTTGGGGTTCTCGTCATTGAGTCGCCGCGCCAGCCCCACCTCGCCACGCAGCTTGAGCAGGTCCTGGAACTGATCCGGGGGAAGGGCGGCCCGGGCCGAGGACTGGGCTACCAGGTTGGAGAGGCGCTGATGGTCCTGTTCCACCAGCGCATAACGGCCGAGTCGCTCCTGCAAGGAGCGGTTCTGCTCGCGCAACGTCGCCAGGGCGCGTTGATCGAGCACCAGGGTCGTACCAAGACCAGCGACAACCAGGGCGCTGACGGTGATTTTCAGTTTTGTCATAGTCATAATCTCTAGGGCTGCAAGTAGATTTCCGCCGCCGGTGGCGGCGCCGGCCAGAGCCGCCCCGGTCACGCAGACGGCCAGGCCGGTTGGCGCGGCGGTAACGGCATGGGCTGACAACAGGGCCGCCAGGCTCGTGCCGGAGATGGCCACACCCTGGCGACGCAGAAGTTTGCGCAACCGGTCCACCGCCCGGGCCACGCGCTTGCGGGCTGCCTCCTCGGTGGTGGCCAAGGCCTGGCTGAGCACCCGCAACTCCTGCCCTTCGAAATAGCGCAGCAGGATGACCTGACGATCGGCCGCACTGAGTTGATTCACCGCCTGGTCGAGAATTGGGGCAATTTGTTCGTAATCTCCTCCGGGTGGGTCTTGAAGCACTTGCATCTCGGCAGCCAACCTTTCACGGCGTTGACGGCGGCGTTCGCTGCGCATCAGGGTCGCTGCCACATGGCAGGTGCGGCGGTGCAGCCAACCTCCGAGCATTACCCCCGGTGAAAGCGTCTTCGCCAACCGGGCCAGATCTGCAAACACGGTTTGGACCACGTCTTCTGCACGGTGCCGGTCTCCATCCACCAGCCTTACAGCGGTCGAATACACGAGGTTGAGGAAACGACCGACCAGTTCACCAAAGGCATCTTCCGAGCCACTGGCAACATACTGCGCGAGCAATGTCCGCGGATCCGTCATTTTTCACCTCTAAAGCGCCGCCCGGAGGCCGAACCGGACAGGAAAAATGAAGCACTTGCCGGTACTGCCGAATGCCGGCCTGTCCTCGCAAGCCCATGGTGCTTCAGTGCCCGCTCCGGCACGGGTACATCACTTAGACAAACCACCCAAGGGTTTGTGCCATGAGCGCAAGGTGCGAGCAGCCTATTAAATGTCAGACAAACCCATCACGCCGGTATTGACGGAGGGCTGTTCCGAACCCGCCTGCCAGTCCCAATCAAGCGATCCAGTTGCGAAAGCGCGCGGTTGGGCGAGATTGATCGCACGGATGAATTGGATTATGAGACCATCGATTGAAGTGTTGTTGTCCCTCTGACGGGCCACGCCGAGGTGATCCGGGTGAAATTCGACCCGAGCGTGATTTCATACACCAGTGCTCCGCCCCAGGCCGGTCCCGCGTCTTTGCGCCATTTCTGCGTCACTTTTCGATCCGCGCTTGTCACAATCCCTTGGTTTGCGGCATCGGCCCCTGCCAGGCCGAGTTGAGTTCATACACCTCCAGGGACTCTATCCTGGCCTCGCCGCCCCGGGCGTAGAGGTCCAACGAGGTATTGTTCCACGGGACGATGACGCCCATGGGCATGTAGAGGGCGCCCTTATTGCCGAAAATGTCAATGGATGCGCGGTCCACGAACAAGTGGAGGCTTGCTTTGCCGTCCACCAGCGCCAGGGGCGCTGTTTTTCCCTGGCAGGAAAGTTCCTTTTTGAGAACATCATAGACCACAGGCACGCCACGCACTTTGAGGCCCAATTCGGTCGCTTGGCCGGGCTGGATTTCGGCCAGGATTTCGAGGAGTTCGCCTTTGACTGCGGCCAGGGGGTTGCGGCCCGGAGCGAGCAATTGCGGCTCGATGGCGTAGCGGCGGCCGCGCAGGGATTGGAGTTCCTTGACGGGGTTGACGTAGAGGCGGAGTTGCTGGCCGGCTGTGCGCAAGGTGAGTTTCACCGGGAGGCCCATCATCTGGTTGAAGGGCATGCCCGGCAAGGCGACCTGGCCCCAGGGGATCAGGATGCGGCGGCCGTCCGCCGGCGGTATGTCGGTAAACGTTTGCGAAGCATAGAAACAATTGCCGAAGTTGAGCGGCTCGGGTCCGGACTCCGGCGAAAAAGTTCTGCCATCGAACTTGCCAACCGAGTACCGTCCATTGCCGCCATAGAAGACCCAGCGAGTGTTCCGGCGGTCTCTGTCCACCGGGATTTCGAAGAACTCAGGGCATTCCGAGGTGCCCGGAAAGGGCACGTTGCTGAGGCGCTCCCATTGCTTGAGGTTCGCGGAGCTGAAGAGGGCGTAAGAGTCCTGGTCCAGGAAAAGCGCCATGATCCAGTTGTTTGCGGGCGCGTGCCAGATGACCTTCGGGTCGCGATTGCCGCCAACGATGTTAGCCAGCACCGGGTTATTTGCGTACTTGGTCCAGGTCCGTCCGCGGTCGTTGCTGAAGGCGAGTCCCTGGGTGAAAGGGTTGCCGGCGGCGGTGAAGATGCAGACCAGGGCCTTTTCCTGGCCGCTCTGGAAGCCGGCGCTATTGTTCCAGTCGACCACGGCTGAGCCGGAAAACATCGTGCCGTGCTCGTCGGGGTAGAGCGCGATGGGCAGTTCCTGCCAGTGGACGAGGTCGGGACTGACCGCGTGGCCCCAATGCATATTGCCCCAGTTCCAGCCATAAGGATTGTGCTGATAGAATAAATGGTACTCCCCTTGGTAGAAGACCAGCCCGTTCGGGTCGTTGTTCCAGCCCCGGCGCGAGGAGAAGTGGAACTGCGGACGGAGAGGCTCGCGATAGAGGCCCTCCGCGTCCCGAATCGCATCGCCCTGCTCGATCGCCCGGAGCGCGGGGGAGCCTTCAGGCAGTTTGTCCGCCCGGATGGCGGCCCGGCTCCCTTTAAAGGGCGCCAGGTCCAGGAAGGCCCACCAATCCGGGGCGCCCTCCGCCAGTTCGATATCGAACTCGCGGGCGGCGCGACCGCCGATGACCAAGGCCAGGCGCCGCATGGGAGCGCCGTTTTTCACCGGCAGATTCAGGTATCGCTTCTCGACGACGAATGTCCGCATGGCCGGATGCGGGGCAGGAGCTGTTTCGGCGCCAGGGTTTGCCGCGGCGCGCGCGCTTGCAAGGCCCGTTCCAATCACCAGGGCCGCCATCCACCGGGGTGTCCGATTCATGGGCCAATTAGGCCGTAGAAACGACATCGGCGCAAGAGTGGAGAATTGGTGGTTCAGCTTATCCCCTGGCGCCCCGGTCGACTTGCACCTCACACGGATCTTCAAGAGCCTGGGAGCCATTCCGCCAAGCTCCGGCAGGAGCGACATGTGTATAGCAAGGCAGCCTTACGGCTCGGGGAGGGCCGGCTCTGAGGTGGTCCTGGCGTTCAACGCCTCGGCGTAGTAACGGTAGGGATTGATGCGATAGACGTAGGCCAGGACTTCGGCGACGGCGACGTAGAGTTGAGTGGGGATTTCGCGGCCGACTCTGCCATGTTTCCACATCAGGCGAGCCAGCGGCTTGTTATCCACAATGGGCACCCCGTGCAGCCGGGCAAGTTCGCGGATTTGTTCGGCGTTTTTGCGGATCCCCTTGGCCAGGAGGCGGGGGGCTTGCATCGTCTTCCGGTCGTAGCGCAACGCAATGGCGATGTGAGTCGGGTTGGTGATGACCACGTCGGCCTTGGGCACATCGGCCAGCATCTTGCGTTTGGAAAAGCGGCGCCGGCGCCGGCGTCCTGCCTTGACCTGCTGGCCGCCCTCGGTGTTTTTCCTTTCCTCCTTGATTTCGTCCTTAGTCATCATCAGGTCGCGATGGGTGCGCCAGAATTGGTAACTGTAATCGGCCGCGGCGATGACCCCCATGGCCAGGAGCAGGCGCAGGGCGATGCGGAGGCTCGATTGGGCCAGGAACTCGATGAACCGCTGCAAACTGACCGAGGTCGAAAAGACCGGGTCGTGGAGCACGGTCTGGACGGTGGAATAGGTGAGGGAGAAGATGACCGTGAATTTGAGAAAGGCGACGAGCGCCGGAACGGCGGCGCGGCCGGAGAAGACACGTTTGATGCCCTCGACCGGGTTGAGTCGTTCCCAATGGAAGCCAAGGGCCTCGGAGGCGGTATTAAAGCGGTTTTGGATGCCGCCGGCCAGCAGGCCGCCCATCATGGCGGCCAGCACTGCGGGGGCGGCGCATTCCAGGAAGAGCAGCGCGCCCCGGTAGGCATAGCTTTGCAAGGCGCTGGGCGTCAGCGCCGTGTCGTGGAGGTGACCGAGCACGGTGGCCACAGTGGCGGCCAGGTTGCGCCAGGCCTCGGCGCCGGTGAAGGAGAGGGCGCAGACCACGGCCAGCAGGACGACGGTGGTCTGCACCTCGGTACTGCGGGCGATCTGGCCTTTCTTTTGAGCATCCTCCAGCTTGCGCGGTGTCGGTTGCTCTGTTTTCTCGCCGGTTTGCTCGCTCATCGGCTAAGTGCTCATGACCGCTAAGCGCCCTGCAGGAACCTGGCCACGCGGAGCATGTCCTCCGGCAACCGGTGCAGGCCATTGAGGATGTGCTGGGCCGAGATGTCCAGAGTGAGGGCGAAGACGGCCATCCCGCAGACAATCCGCAGCGAGAAACTCTCGGCGAAGATGTTCATCTGCGGCACCAGCCGCCCCAGGAACCCGAGCAGGAGCATTGCCAGAAAAGAGGAGGCCATGATGGGGCCCGCGATCTGAACGCCGACCAGGAAAATGCGGCTGGTGTGGGCGAGAATCTCGGTGAACAGGGGAGCGGAGAGCCGTGCTCCGCCAATCGGAGCCAGGGTATAGGTGTATTGGAAGCCCGTAAGCAGCCAGTGGTGCATGTCCAGGGACATCATCAGGATGCAGGTCAACAGGAACATGATCAGGCCCGGCACCTGGGTGGGCCGGCCGTTGACCGGGTCGAACACGGTGGCCATGTTCAGGCCCATTTCGTTGCCGATGAGCTGGCCGGCGAAATCGGTCATGAAGAAGATCATGCGGGTGACAAAGCCGATAAGCAAGCCGCACAGGGCCTCCTGGGAGAACAATCCGATCCAATCGATAAGCCCCAGCCGCGCGAAAGGGAACGGAGGGAGCGTTGGGGCAGTGAGCACCGCCAGAAGGGCCGCGAAGGCCACGCGGACCTGGACGGGAACATTGAGCATTGTGAAGAGGGGCAGGACGCTTAGAAATGCCCCAGCCCTCACGAAGACCAGCAGCCAATTATTGAAGTCCCAATCCATGTTTCCTGCGGCATATCCGGTGAGTTATGCACTTCCGGCTCCTTCTCACGAAGCCATCTGCGGCATCTTTTCGATGATGGCGGTGGTGAACTCAACCAGTTGACGAATCATCCAGGGCAGCAGGAGCAGGAGCAACCCGAGCACGCACAGGGCTTTGGGAACAAAACTCAGGGTCTGCTCGGTAATGGAGGTGACGGCCTGAAAGAGGCTGACGACCAGGCCCACAATCAGCGCCATGCCAAGAAAGGGCGCCGCCAGGAGGACCGCCTGCAGGATGACCGTCTTGAGGAGTTCGACAGCGAATTCGGGGTTCATGGAGTGTTGTGTAGTTCGCAGACGGCTGCAAAAGCAGCCGCGAAAAAGCGCAAAAACCAGAGAAGGCAAGGCATCTCTTTGCGGTCACTGTGCATTCTCTTGCGGTTTTTCATTGATTTTGGCACCGGCCCTCAGGAACCGAAACTTGAGATGAGGGAGCGCACGATCAGCGCCCAGCCGTCCACCAGGACGAAGAGCAGGAGCTTGAGGGGCATTGAGAGGGTTGCGGGCGGCAACATCATCATTCCCATGCTCATCAGCACGGTGCTCACCACCAGGTCGATCAGGATGAAAGGCACCAGGATCAAGAAACCCATCTGGAAGGAGGTGCGCAATTCGCTGATGACGAATCCGGGTACAACCACGCGCAAGGGCAATTGGTCGGGCGGCGTGGGCGGGAGCTTGGCCAAGGCAACGAACAGCTCGACGTCCTTGGCCCTGGCTTGTTTGAGCATGAAGGTCCGGATATGGGCGGAGGCCCGCTCGAGGGCTTCCTCACTGGAGATTTGTGAAGTCCGATAGGGGGCGATGGCATCCCGGCTGATGTTCTGCCAGACGGGCGACATGATAAAAAAAGTCATGAACAACGAAAGCCCGATGACGATTTGATTGGCGGGGGCCGTTTGGAGCTGGAGGGCGGTGCGAACAAAGGAAAGCACGATGACGATGCGCGTGAAGCAGGTCATCAGCAGCAGGATGGAGGGGGCCAGCGTGAGCAGGGTGATGGCAAAGAGAATCCGAATTCCCATGTCCACGTCCTGCGGCTGGTCGCCGCCAGGGAAGGTAATCCGGAACGGCAGCGAGGCGGCAGGCGTGTTAGTTTGGGCTTTGGCCGCGGCGGCCAGGCCCAGGACCAGCAGGGTCAGCAACAGGCAGCGCCAACGGACCAGGCAGCATCGATGGGCAAGGGAACCGGTCCGGGGGCAACTCATGATGCCGTCCTTTCGGTCTTGGCGCCGAGCCTGCCCTTCAACAACTGTTGGAAACACTGCGCGAAGGATGCAGGCTGGGGTGGCGCGGCGACCGCCTCTTGCGGAAGGGCCGTGGCAGCCGGCAGTTGGCTGAGCAGACTCAGGCCGGCCGGAGAACTGCCGATCAACAGGCGCTGCTGTTCATAACCCACGACATAGAGGGCATAACGATTGCCAAGCGGACGCGATTCGAGGATGGCGAGCTTGGGCAGACCGGTCTTGCGCCAGGCCAGGCGCTGGGTGTGACGGTACAACCACACGCCGCCGAAAAACAGGCTCAGCACAATGACCAGGGCCGCCAGGGTCCGAATGAGCGAAAGGCCCGCATCCGGCAACTCCGTGCGGAGCGTCAGCGTGTTGGCAGAGTCGGCCAGGGCGGCGGGCGCCAGGGCCAGAAGGAACGACACGATGCCTGCTTTCATGGCTTGGGCGGGGTGTTGGTCAACTCTGTAATCTTGATGCCGAAACGGTTCTCCACGATGACGACCTCTCCCCGCGCGACGATTTTGCGGTTGACCGAGAGGTGGACTGGGTCGTCGGCGGCTTTGTCGAGTTGCACGACGGAGCCGACGCCCAGTTGGAGGACCTCGCGCATGGGTAGCAGGCAACCGCCCAGTTCGACGGTTAGTTTTACCGGGACGTCAAGGACGAGGTCGAGGTTGGAGGATGCCGTTACAGATGCGCTCATAGGAGGATTCAACTTTTGGCAGGTTCAGTCAATTCGACAGCCCAACGCTCGCCCGAGGTGCCGAGGCGGCCAAAGAACTTGGGCAGTTGTTCGAGGTGGATTTCGACCCGGTCAAAACAATTGGCGTCGAGGAGGAGGACATCGCCACATTTCAACTTGGTAATTTCGCGGGCGGTCAATTCCAGGCCCTGCCATTGGGCATGGAGGTGGACAAGCACGCTATCGAAGCCGGGATTCCATTTAGCCGGGCCCTGGGGGCCGGCGTGGTCCATCTGGAGTTCGGCCGCCTGGGCCGAGTTGCGCACCAGCGGCTCGATGGTCATGAAGGGAAAAGCCAGTTGCATCTGCTCGACGCAATCCCCCAGGCGGACCTCCATCGAGAGGATCAGCATAACGGTATCGTGGGCTGAACTGTTCAGAAACCGGCCATTGCTTTCGTGGCCCAGGAGGACGGGGCGAGCGGTTTCGATTTTCTGCCACAAGGCGCACCATTCGTTCAAGATGAGAAGGGCGACCTGATCGAGGAGGGCAGCTTCGATTTCGCTCAATTCGCCGTTGAGACTCACCGAATGGGCCGGACCGCCCAGGAGACGGTCCACGAACGTCAAGCCCAGCCGGGGCGACATGTCGAGCAGGCACACGCCTTTGAGCGGTTCAACCTTGAATTGGGTCAGGTGAGTGGGATTGGGAAGGCCGTCGGCATATTTCTGGAAACTGACGGTCTGGAGCTTGGACATGTGGATGACCACCTCCAGCCGCAGGTAAATGGAAAGATGGGCGGCCAGAGAGCGGATGAACTCCTCGTGACGGAGGCGGATCTTGCGCAATTCGCCGCCGGTCAGGAAGGCGGGCTGGCGAAAGTCGCACGGCTGAACGTCCTCGCTTTTGAGGCGCGTCTTCCCGCCTCCAGGCTTGAGTATCGTGGCATTGGTATCTTCGGCCTGGACTTGGGAGAGCAGCCGCTCGATCTCGTTTTGCGAGAGCACCTCGTTGAGGGTCTCCGGCGGAGGGGCCGCAGGCGCGCCGCGCCTGGACTCGAACCCCGAAACCGGGCCGCCCGGGGCGGCTTCCGCGTCGGGGAGGACCTCTCCGCGGCCGGCACCGGACCGAGGGAACAAATCGCCGGGGCTGTTTGGCGCAGATTCCCGGGCTTGGGAGGGCGGCGCCTCGGTAGCCGCGCTATCTGCCTGGCCAGCCGGCTCGGAGGACGTTGAGAGCGGCATTGCGCTGCCGGATTGTGGCGAAGCGAGGTCCCCTTCAGCCGGCGGGACGAGGGTCCCGCCAGCTTGCGCAGGGGTGTCGGCAAGCTCACCGGGGGAAGGTTCTGTTTTCGCTTTGGCCATGGTATCCATTGCCGATTACTGTATGGCAAATTCAGTGAAATAGATTTCCTGGACGCCGGGGTCGCCCAGGACGGTGTTGAAACCGGCGAGCAATTCACCGCGAATGAGGTTGCGGGCGCCGGGTTTCTCGATGTCGGCAATGGTCTTGGTCAGCAGGATGCTGGTGGCGACGTCGCGCAATTGAGGTTCCTTTTCGGTTACGCGGCGTTGGAAATCGGAGCCGCTGCCCATCAAGGTGATGCTGGTCAGCAGGTAGCGCGACCCCATGGTGCCGGCGACGTTAACGAGCAACTTGTTGAGCGGCGCGCTTTGGTGCTGGCCGGCAGGGGTGGCGCCCTCCTTGGGAACGGAAGCTTCGGTTTCGGCAGGCGCGGCCCCTGGCCCGCGCAGGGCCTTCTGGAGGTGGGGCGCCAGCACGAAGGCCGTGACGCCGTATGCCAGCAGCGGCATGACCGCCATCGCAACCGCCAGCGGCAACCAGGCCCGCCAGGAATCGGCAGGCGCAGGTTTGGACGCGAACTCAGCGGTGGCCGGGGCATCGGCCGTTTCCGGCCGTTGCTCGCGGGGCTGCTTTTCCTCGCTTCCGCGGCCAGGTTCGGGGCGTTGGCCAGGCATAAGGGTTTATCGTTTGAGGTTGACCAAGTCCTGGAGGATTTCGTCGCTTGTGGTAATGATCTTCGAGTTGGCCTCGAAGGCGCGCTGGGCGGTGATGAGGTTGGACATCTCGTCGGTGAGATCGACGTTCGACGTTTCGAGGGCGTCGGACTGGATGGCGCCGACGCCGGCGGTCTGCGGCGCGACCGACTGGGAGAGCATCCCGGCGGCAGGCGTCGCCGTGTAGAGATTGTTGCCGTTGTTGACAAGCGCGTTGGGGTCTTCGCAGTTCTGGAGCAATACCTGGCCGCGTGTAAAATTAGTGCCGTCGCTGAGGGTCACGTTGATGCGCCCGGTGGCGTCAATGGCGAAGGAGGAAACCGTCGCTCCAGCCGCCGCCGTCGAGGGGGCGCCGGTCGCGTCGATTTTGATGTCTCCCATGGTGGAGAGGCCGGTGTCGCTGAAGCCCTGCACCCGGAAGCCGTTGGAGGTCACCAGATACCCGCTGGCATCGATCTGGAAGTCCCCGGCGCGGGTCAGGTACTGCACGCCGGTGGTGGGATTGCGGACGACAAAGAAGCCGTTTCCGGTGATGGCCATGTCTGTGGCCACACCGGTGTTGGCGACGGCGCCGGCGGCGAAGTTGCTTTCGATCGGGGTGGTACTCACGCCCGTGCCGACAAGCACCGAGGGATCGGTGCCGAGCACCTGGCTCAAGGTGTCTTGGAAATCGATCCGTTGCGTCTTGAACGCGGTCGTGTTGACATTGGCAATATTGTTGCCGATGACGTTGATGTCCTGTTGGAACTGTTGGAGGCCGCTGACGGCGGTATCCATTGCGGGAAACATTGACATAAAGATGAAATACTGGCGTTGAGGTTAAGGCGCGGTTTGAGGTTGAGTTTGGGAAATGGAGACCACTTCGTCCAGGGTGTAGGGCTGGCCGTTGACAATCAATTCGGGAGAACCCGACTGGAACAAGATTGAGCTGACGGCCCCGGTATCGGTTTTGCCCTGGCTGTTCTGGACCTGGATGGTCTGCCCGAGCAGGTTGGTCGCCTGAAGGCCGGCGACGCTCTGTTGCATATTCTGCGTCTCCTGGAGAGTGCTGAACTGGGCCATCTGCCCGATAAACTCCGCGTCGCTGACCGGATTCATCGGGTCCTGGGAGGAGAGTTGGGTCACCAGCAGTTGCAGGAAATCACTCTGGTTGAGCGTTTGCTCGGGCAGTTCAACCGAATCCGCTTGGGTCGATGCATTCAGACCCGACGACGGGGTTATCGGAGTTGAGGATGTGTTTATGGCGACAGGCATACGATTGAATTGAGGTTAAGCGGCAGTTTGTAAGGAGTCCGAGCCTGCAGGGGCGAGGGGCGGCATGTGGTTCCTTCGACACTCGACCCTCGACCCTCGCGTCCGGATGCTTATGAACCGGTGTCTGGGGGACAGATACAACGAGTTATTCATTTCCGGCTCCTTGGTTAAGCCCACCATTCGCGTTGACCGGCGGTTGACTTGGCCCGGGCGGCGGACTTGGAGGTCCCCGTGCGCGTGGCCGCCGGCTTGTTCAGGTCTTCCATTGCCGGAGCGGAGTGGTCCGGCTGACGGTCCTGCGCGGGGCGGTGAGACTCCCCTCCAAGGAACGACATCGAGAGATTGGGGCTGGAGGCCAGCGGCGCCAGACGCACCCCCTGCTCCGCCAGGCGGCTCTGCAATCGCGTCCACTCTGCGCCGAGCGCGGCAAAATCGCCATGCTCCAGAACGGCGAGCGCCTCGAGATGGCCTTGCTGCAAGCTGACATGCAAGGACAGTTGTATGTTTGCGTCGGGCTTCAGAACGAAAGAGACAGAGGCCCCATCGCCCCGTTGGAGTCCGGCGGCCGCGTCATCAATGGCGCGGCGCACGGCCTCGACAGCGCCAACTGGGGAGGACAATGGCCCAGCATTAACGGCCAATTCCTGTCCGGCGGGAGGCTCCGGCGCCGCTAAACCCGGCTGCGCTGCGCCTGAAGGCATGAGCAAATCCGGTTCCGGAGCCGCCCCGGCGGCCCTGCGCTCGCGTGGGTCGGCAGGAGGCACAACGGCTCCAGGGGCTGCGCCGGGCAGATTCTGCCTGCCTGGGCAGGAGTTTTCGTTCACTTCGGTCGGTGCCGGCATTGTGTCGGCTTGAGCAGCAGCCGACATACCATGTTCTGGCTGTGGCGAACTTATAGTTGTGCCGGGGGCCGGCGGGCCGGCTCCGTTGGCCGGTTTAGCCGGAAGGCTCCTCTCGGGCGCGGCGGACGCAGGTTGCCCGGCGGCGGGGTCCTTGGATACGCCAGGGTCGGGAGGCTCCCGAACAGCCCCCTGAGGCCCGGCCTTGGGACATAACGAATCCAAGGGCTCGAGCAATCCGGGCGGTGGGGCCGGAGAGCCGCCCGCGTGCGGCCCCTCAGAGGTATCTTCCTCTCCCGACACCTCCCCATCCGCCGCGGGCAGCGGAAGGGAAACCCGGGGTGCGGCTCCGGCAGGAGCATCGGCTGGCTCCCCATCCGCCGCGGGCAGCGGAAGGGAAACCCGGGCGGAAGGCAGGGGCGCTCCGGCCCCGGTCGGAGCTTGGCACGCAGAGGCGGTGAGCCAATTGGGGAGCGAGCAGACGATCTGGCTGATGTTTGAGTTCTGGTCCTGGGGCGGGAGGCCCTTTGCGGAGGCCCGTTGGGTTCGCGCGCCGCGATTCCCGTCTGAGGGAGTGTCTGCCGTATCATTCCGGGGCGTTTCGGCGTCGGGCTTCAAGGCGGCCTGGGTCATAAAAGAGTCAAAGCTGCCGCCTGGGGCGGCCGGGTCGCGTGGACCGGGCTGGTCCTCGGGAGCGGGCGCCCCGGAGAGGAGGGTGGATGCCGGGGCAGCGGGGGTCATCATGGGAGCTGGGTCTTTTTCGGGCTGGTGGAGGCGACGACGAGACGGAGGCGATTGGAGAGCAAAGCGGCGCGCTTGGGTTCGTCTTTAGTGCCCTGGCCGAAGCTCTCGAGAATCGGGGCCGACTCGGACTCTTTCATCAGGGCCAGGATCTTTATGATTTGTTCATCCTCCATCTCCCGAAGGATGTGGGCGGCGCCTTCGGGGCTCATGGTGGCATAAATCTTGGCCAGCTTCTTGAAGTTGACAACCTCTTCCTCGCCGACTCGAGTGACGGTGGCCTCGATGTTGGTCTTGAGACAAAAAACGGCCTGGGTAACGGAGTAGATTTCCTGGCGCTCGGCTGCGAGGCGCGCCTCCAGTTCATCCAATTTGAGAGAGCGCGCGCGGAGGGCCTCGCGCTGATCTTTGAGTTCGGCGACCATATGGGACATCTCCGGGTTCTCAAAATTCCACGAGGGGCCGGGGGCGGCGCCTGCCTGGCGGGCGCGCTGGATTTCCGCGGCGATGCGGCTGAGTTGTTTGCCGGGTTGAAGGCACAACCAGGTGGTGAGCGAGTAGGCGGCGACGGCGAGGGCGACGGCCATCCATTTGGTTTTCAGCAGGCGGATCATAGCGTGGGCGAGGGTGCTTCACGGTTGGAACCGGCCAAGATGAGAGGGCGCTTGGAGAATTCGTCCAGGAGCTTCTGCTCGGCGCGGGCGGCCTCGTAATCGTGGACCCGGCGCTGGCGCTCACGAAGTCGCTCAAGGGTTTCACGCTGGCGCGAGGCCAGGAGCAGCTTGTGGCGGGCCTCCTCGACCTGCTGCTGGGCACGGGCGGCCTCTCGAGCGAGTTGGGTGCGGCGCTCCTCGAGCAGGGCGCCGTAGAGGCGAGTCTGTTCGAGCTCATCGGCCCGCAGGCCCGATGCAAGGCCGGCGCTCCGCCGTTGGTCGTTAGCGCCAATCTCGGCCTCCGCGGCGCGCAAGCGGGCGGTGGCCTGGCCCAGCCCCAGAAAGGCTCGAGCGCAAAGGCGCTGTGCGGCTTGCTCGGCTTCCTCACGCAAGGTCAAGACAACCTGGAGTTTGAAACGAAAGGCCTTCATCCGGATTTGACGGGCACTGCGGGCTTAGGTTTTGAGATGGGGGCAAGGGTCTTGTCGAGCAACGACCATGTGTGCTCCAGGGAGAAGCCTTCGGCGACATCCTGGCGGAGGAATTGCCGCAACGGCTCGTGTCTGGCGATGGCCTGGTCAATCGCAGGGTTGCTGCCGGCGGGATAAGCGCCGATGTTGATGAGGTCCTGATTTCTTCGGTACACAGCCAGGTGCTCGCGGGCGCGGGCGGTCAGGTCTAGTTGCGCCGGGGTGTGCAGTTCCCGGGCCAGGCGGCTCACGCTGTCGAGCACCTCGATAGCGGGGTAGTGGTTTTGCGTGGCCAGGTCGCGGGAGAGCACGATGTGGCCGTCCAGGATCGAGCGGACCGCGTCGGCAACCGGGTCGTTCATATCGTCGGCTTCGACCAGGACGGTAAAAAGGCCGGTGATAGTGCCCTGCTCGCCGGCGCCGGCGCGTTCGAGCAACTGGGGCAGGATGGAGAAGACAGAGGGCGTGTAGCCGCGCGTGGTAGCAGGCTCGCCGATGGCCAGGCCGATTTCACGCTGGGCCATGGCAAAGCGGGTGACTGAATCCATCATGAGGAGGACGTTCTGCCCCTCGTCGCGGAAATGTTCGGCTATCGCCGTCGCCAGGAAGGCCCCCTTGACGCGGGCCAGGGCCGGTTCATTGGAGGTCGCGACCACAAGGACGGACTTCCTCCGGCCCGCCTCGTCGAGGTCCTTCTCCAGGAAGTCCCGCACTTCGCGCCCCCGTTCGCCGATGAGAGCGATAACGTTGACGTCCGCCTCGGCGCGGCTGGCCATCATGCCCAGCAGCGTGGATTTGCCCACGCCGCTGCCGGCGAAGATGCCCAGACGCTGGCCGCGGCCGCAGGGCACGAAGGCATCGACGGCCTTGATGCCGGTGCGAAAGACGGCATGGATGCGCTGACGTTTGAGCGGATGCGGCGGCAGCAAATACAACCCGACGTGGTGGGGGCCGCGAATCGGACCCTGCCCATCAATGGGCCGGCCAAGACCATCGATGACCCGGCCTTTGAGGTCATCCCCAATGTCAATCGAGAGCGGGGCGCCGGTGGCCAGGACTTCGCTGCCCGGGTGGATGCCATGCACCGCGCCCAGCGGCATGAGCAGCAGGTGGTGGTTGCGAAACCCGACCACTTCCGCCAGTGTCGTGCTGTCGTGGCGGACCGACTCGATGCGGCAGACCTCGCCCACGGCCGCCAGGGGACCTTCAGATTCGACGACCAGGCCGATGAGTTGGACCACTCGTCCGCGCGCTTCGACAGGGCGGACCTTCCGAACGCAAGCCAAAGCCGAAGCCAATGACCGCGGCACGGGCCCGGCAGAGGCCCTCACCCTGGGTCCGCCAGTTAAGCACGCCGCAGGCAGGCAAGGCGGAGGTTCTTGAGGGTGACCGTTCATGAGGCAAGGGATTGGCGGATTAATTCGAGCTTTGTTTCCCGGCGGGCATCGATGGCGCCAAAATGGGTCTGGACCAGGCAACCGCCGCGGCTGACCTCGGCAGAATCATGGAAGCGGATGCCTCCCTCGCCCGGCGCGGGCAGCAGCACCGGCGAATTGCACTGCCGGAGCATTGCCAGATCGTCGGCATGCAGGAAAACGTCGAATTCGGTCCTCTCCTCCACTTGGGCGATGGCAGAGCGGACGGCGGCTTCAACCATCTCGACAGAAATGGGCAGGTCGGAAACGAGCTTGGTGGCAACCTCCAGGGCAAGCTGGATCAGGCCCGCCTCGCATTGGGCGATGACCTGGGGCACGGCCTGGCGCAAAGAAGCAAGGACGCCGTTTTGGAGCTCGCTGAGTTCAGCCCGCTGCTGCAAGAGTTGGCCGGCCAGGCGTTTTTCACCCTCGGCGACTCCCCGTTCGTAAGCGGCCTGCTCGAGTTGGCGCTCGCGCGCCTGGATAGCCTCCCGGCTTAGGGAAGGGTTTGGAGCCACAAGACGCGCCTGAAGGAGGGGTGGGTTGGCAACGATGGACTTACACCATCTCATAGCGGCCCTCCTTGCGGATTTGGCTGAGGTCGACGTTGCCGTCGGCCTCGAGGCGGCGGACGGCGTCAATGATGCGCGTTTGGGCGTTCTCGATGTCGCGCAGGCGCACAGGCCCCATGAAGCTCATCTCTTCGACCACAGATTCGGCGGCCCGTTTGGTGATGCAGCCCAGGAGCGTGGCCTTGAGTTTGTCGCTGGCGCTCTTGAGGGCGAGGGCCAGCTCGCGGAGGTCGACTTCCCGGAGGATGCGCTGGAGCGTGACCGCATCCAGGCCCGCCAGGTCTTCGAAGGTGAACATCTTGTGGCGGATGGCCTGGCCCAGCTCCGGGTTGCGCTCCTCGATCGAGCCCAGGACGGTCTTGCCCTGGGTGTTCTCCATCGCGTTGAGGAGATCGGCGGCGCTCTTGACGCCGCCGGTTTGGCTCAAGGCCCGAGTCCGGTTGACGCCACGTTTGGCGACCAGGATTTCCACGACCTTTTCCACTACCTCGACCGGGGTTGGAGCCAGTGTGGCGATGCGCTCGAGAATCTTGTCGCGCTGCTCCGGCTGGAAAAAGGAGAGGGCTTCGGCCGCTTTATCCGCGCTGGAATAGGAAAGGACAAGCGCGACCGTCTGGGGCTGCTCGTGGCGAAGGAGGTTGTAGATTTGCCGCGGCTCCATATCCAGGATTTCATGGATGGTCGTCACAGTCGAGCGGGACGGGGCGACCCGGCCCAGGATTTCGGCGGCTTTGAACACGCCGATGGCCTTCTCCAGCGTGAGCCGCGCCACCTCGACCCCGCCGCGAATGGCGGTGCCGGCCTCGACGGCAACTTCGGAGAATTCGGCCAGGATTTCGTTCTGGAGTTCCTGGCCGATCATCGTGAACTTGGCCATCTCGCCGGAGATGGCCTCAACTATGGGAGGCTCGAAGCCGCGCAGGACCTCTGCGGCGGCGTCAGGTCCGAGGATGACGAGCAAGGCGGCCAGTTTCTGGATGCGCGAGAGCCTGGGGGCCTCGGTTCCGGTGCCTGAAGATCTGCTGGCGAGGTCTGGAGCTGCCATGGCCGTTACCTCGAAGGCGGGGTTTCGCCGCGCTCAAGCCAGGCGCGAATGGCTTGGGTCATGTTTTGCGGGTTCTCCTTGATAAGTTGATTGAGCACCTCGACTGTCACCACGCCGCCGCCCTGCTCGGGGCGAGGCTCCAGGCCATGATGATGGCCATTGCCATGGCCATTGCCATGCCCGTTGCCATGGCCGTTGCCATGTCCGTTGCCCAGATGCATCGCCAGGCGACTGACAGGCAGGCCCGCGTAAATGTTCTCGACCGACGTGCGCTTGAACAGACGGAGGAAGAACAAGAGGATGCCGGCGGCCAGGCCGGGATAGGCCAGGTTGCGGAGCAGTGTCCACCAGAAGTCGCGCCGTTCCTGGAATTCGAGCCGATGGGCGACTTGGCTGGCGAACTCCTCGTTGAAGGGCAATTCCTCGAGTTTGATTTCGTCGCCGCGGGTGGCAACGATGCCCAGGGCGCTGCTGACGATTCCCCGGAGCTTCTCTATTTCCTCCGGCGGGCGATTGATGACTTTGAAAGCGGTGCCGGTCCCTTGAGTCTTGGCCGCCACCGTCACGGCGACCGAGATGCGTTTGACGCTCCCGGCAGCCTGGATGGTGTTGCTGATGATCTTGCTCAGCTCGAACTGGGTGGTGTCGGTAATTTTCTTGTTGCGCGAGGTGGTCTGGGGCCCGGAAGTGTTGGTGATTGAATTGCCGGGGGTATTGACGGTGACCCCGACGGCCTCGCCGCCGGTGGCGGTGGTAGAATCGTCTGTGGAGGTGTCTTTGGTCTGCATGCGGATGACCTGGCCGTCAGGGTCGTATTTCTCTTCGGTGCGCTGGATGGTATCGAGGTTGATCTCGGCGGCAACGCGCACGATGGCGTTGCCCGGGCCAAGGACTTTCTCGAGCATGCCCTCGGCCTTTTTTGCCAGGTATTGTTCGAGATTGCGGCGGGCATCGAGCTGCGTCGCGGTCAGGCCCACCAGGGAGTCGTTTTCGACATTCTCCGAAAGGACGTTGCCCTGGTTGTCCACCAGGCTCACGAAGTTGGGTTTGAGTCCCTCGACGGAATTGGCGACCAGGAAGCGGATGGAGTTGATGGCCTGCGGGGAGAGCTGCGTGTTGCCCCGCAGGCGGATGAAGACAGAAGCCGTGGCGTGTTTGTCTTTGTCCAGGAGCAGCCGGTTTTCCGGCAGCACGACCATGACGCGGGCGCTCTCGACCTCATCAATCTGGGCGATGGTTCGGGCCAGTTCGCCTTGGAGGGCGCGAACGTAATTGGCGCGTTGAACGAAGTCGGAGATGCCGAAATTAGGTTTGTCGAATATCTCGAATCCGACGCCGTCGCTCCTGGGGATGCCCTTGCCGGCAAGTTGCATGCGCACCAGATGCACCTTCTGGGCGGGCACGAGGATGGAGCCGCCGCCCGAGCCGATCTTGTATGGGACCTTGGCGTCATCCAGGGCGGCGATCACCTTCGAGGCCTCCCCATCGGAGAGTTTGCCGTAGAGGAGGCTGTACTCGGCCCGGCTCGACCACCAGGCGACGCCAATGACTCCCAGGAGCAACACTCCGGTCGCCAGTACGACGCTGACCCGCTGGTTGGCGCCCAGTTGTTTCCAGATTTCCTGGAACTGCCGTCCGAGCTTGGCAATGTTGGGGTTCATTTGTCAGGGGCCGCGCATCAGACTTGCAGGCGCATGAGTTCCTGGTAGGATTCCAGCAGCCGGTTGCGCACCTCGACCATCAACTGAAACGAAACGTTGGCTTCCTCTGCGGCGATCATGGCCTGGTGCAGCGAGACGGTTTGCCCGCTCTGGAGGTCCTGGAGCGCCTGGTTTGCGATGCCTTGTTTGGCATTGACCCCCTCAACCAGTTGGCCGAGCAGGCCCGCAAAGGACGTTTCTGAGGGCTGAACGCCGGAGACCGAGGCCCCGGGCAGGGCGGCATTAAGCTCGCGCAATTCGGCTGTGGGAATCGAACCGGCCGGAGTTGCCCCCTGATCAGCCAGTCCGGCCGGGATCGGAGGGGTTCCCGACCAGAGTTGGCGGATCGAGGCGATGGCGTTCACGGGTCAGATCGAATTAGTGCTTGCCGATGGAGAGGGCCCCCATGGCCATCGTCCGGCCGTTTTTCAACACCGCCAGGTTGGCCTCGTAGGTCCTCGAGGCGACGATCATGTCGGCCATTTCCTCGTAAATATTCACATTCGGGTACTGAACCATGCCGCTGGCGTCGGCATCCGGGTGGCCGGGCTGATAAATGGAGCGTCCGGGCCGGGGGTCTTTTTGGATGCCGGCGACCTGCGGCGCGACAAGCTCGGGCGTAGCGCCGTTGGCTGCCCTGGCCCGTTGGAGCATGTTCTCGAAGACGACCTGCTGGCGCTGGTAAGGACGGCCGTCGGGTCCCCGCGTCGTGTTGGCGTTGGCAATGTTCTGCGAGATGACTTCCAGGCGCGTGCTCTCGGCGTCCAAGGCAGCGGTCGTGCTGGCGAGGCTGGGGATGAGGTTGAGCATAAGCAGGCTCAGGAGCCCTTGCCCGAGATGGCCAGGCGTAGCTTGGCCAACGCGGCGCTGACCATTTGGGTTTCCACGGTATGTTGAAGGGTGTTCTGGCCCAGTTCGACCAGTTCGTGTTCCAGGTTGACTGTGTTGCCGTCGCGGTTGAGGGGCAGCGCGCTGGCATCTACGGCCACGCGCGGCTTCAAGGCGCTCAGGCGGGCTGTGTCGTGGCCGGCCAGGGCGTTTTGCAGCTCCGCGCGGAAAGACGGGGCCAGGTCAATCCGTTTGTAGCGGGGCGTCTCCGCGTTGGCGACATTGGCCGCCAGCGCCTCGTGCCTGACCGCCAGCGCATCGAGCATCCGTTTGGCGCCCAGGTAGCCCGGTTGATTGAATAAAGCTTCGATCATGAAAAACAATGCCTGGCTCGCGTGAAGCAACAGCAGTGCCAGCCCCGTCAGGCGGGAAATCTTGCCGTTTCCGGCCCCGGACACCGCCGCAAAGGGAAAAAACGTCCCCCCTCCGATTTCCGCTAGGCAAGAGTTGCGCAGAAAAAAAGCCCGGTCCCGGGAGCCTCAGTCTTGTTCATTTCTCGATCCAGATTCAGCTTTCCCATCGGTCCTTCACTTTCTGACTGCTTTGGGCGCCCGACCTCCGGGGAAGGACCAAATCCGTGGCGGAGCTCGGCTTCCAGACAGAACGATGTTGCTGGGCGCGCGCCTGCGGGTCCTCACCGCGCCTGCGGGCGGGTCGCATTGGGCTCCGCCCCGACGCGCGCTTTGCACGGGGGCTGCGGCAGGCGCTAGCTTCTCCGGACCCTCAGCGACCTCGCGCATGCCTTGCTCCGGGAGCTTCTCCCGGGGTTGAGCTTGACACCTTGTCGCAATCCGATAATGTAATCCGGTGATTGTCAGTTTCGGATGTGCGGAAACGGAACGGATCTTCCGCGGGGCGCCGTCGAGGCGATTTCCCCCGGACATTCAGAACCTGGCTCGGCGAAAACTTGAGTACCTGCACCGGGCGAGGACGCTGGACGATCTCCGGATGCCGCCCGGAAACCGGCTGGAGGCCCTGAAAGGCGATCGTAAGGGCGAGCACAGCATCCGCGTGAACGACAAGTGGCGGATTTGTTTTGAATGGCAGGCCGGCAATGCCGGGCGGGTCGAGATCGTGGACTATCACTGAGAGTTTATGAGCAAGCGAAATGAGCGACTGGCCCCGGTACACCCGGGTGATGTGCTGCGCGAGGATTTTATGAAGCCGCTCGGGCTTGGCGCCTCCGCGGTGGCGAGGGCGGTCGGCGCGACACCCATTGCCATCAGCCAGATTTGCCGCCGGCGGCGGGGTGTCAGCGCAAAGATGGCGCTCAAGCTGGGGCGGCTGTTCAGCGTGTCGCCCGAATTATGGATCGGCATTCAAGCCGACTACGATCTGGAAGTGGCGCGGTTGCAGAGCCAGAAAGAAATCGAGAGGACGGTGCATCCGCTGGGCGCCCTGGCTATGGCAGCCGCGGTATGAGGCGCTCATGGCGTCTTTGTGTTTCAATGGCCCATCCAAACGCGGCTGCTCGTTCTAATCCAGCGGAAGGGCGTCAGACGTGAGTTGGAGCTTCTCTAACGCGGGCGGATGGCATGGAGTCCGGCTGCCCTCGCCAGTTCAAGCTGCGCATCGTCGAAGCTGACTCATGCGTCTAGCATGCGCGTTGGACGCTCGGACCGTCAACCAGGGAATATCAGAATGGAGCAGTGGACGCCGGTCTCTCGGGCCGAATCGGCATTACTGACTGGTTCGTGGGATGGACGACACCAACCCCGAATGGAATAGCCACGAAAAGGCACAAAAGGCCCAAGAAATCAGGGTTTTTGCGCCTTTTGTGCCTTTTTGCGGCTATCCGGATTGTGTCCTATCCCGCTAGCCCGTGTGCATATCGCCGGCTCATTTCCTGCGGAACCACAGCAAAAGGAGCAGGAAGAAGATCACCTGGAGCAGGACGAAGCCAATGATCACGGGCAGCAGCCGGAAGCGAGACTTCCAGATTTGGGGCGCCTGGAGGCGGGTGCAACGACCGGTCAGCTCGACCTTTTCGTAATCATCCAGCTCGGCCTGCATTTCGGCTGCGGAGGCGTAGCGTCTCTTGGGGTCGCGCTCCATGGCGTGGAGGATGATTTCCTCGAGCACGGGAGTGAGTTTTGGATTCGCTTTCCTGGGGGCCACGGGGTCGCCCGTGACGCGGGCGTTCATGATGACATAGGCGCTGTCGCCGCCGAAGGGGGGCTCGCCTGTGGCCATCTCGTAGAGAATGGCGCCGAGGCTGTAGATATCGGTGCGGGCGTCCCCACGGCTGCCTTTGACCTGCTCGGGGGCCATGTAATCCGGCGTGCCCATGGCCGGGGTGAAACCAACGAAGGTCAGGCGCCGGGAGCTTTGCGCGCGGGCGATGCCGAAGTCCATAATGCGAATCGAGCCGTCGTTGCAGAGCATGATGTTCTGCGGTTTGAGGTCCCGATGCACGACGCCGCGCCGGTGCATGTAATCGAGGGCGTCGCAAATCCGGCTGGCGATCTTCACCGCGTCCGGCTCGGGCAGGGGCCGGACGTTCTTTAACAATTCGCTGAGCGTCTGGCCCCGAAGATACTCGGTGACCAGGTAGGGGCGGCTTCTCCTCTCGACGGGGATGATCTTGAGGATATAGGGGTGGTCGAGTTGAAGGCCGATTTCCTCCTCCCGCCGGAAGCGGTCGAATCCGGCGGGGTCGCTCTCGATTTGCAGGAGGGGCACTTTGATGGCGACCTCGGCGCCGGTGACACGGTCATTGGCCTTGAAGAGCGAGGCCATGCCGCTCTTGGCGATGAGATCGGTGAGTTCAAACCGCCCATCCAACGCCTGGCCAACCGCAAGTTCGCTGGCAGAGGCGCCGCGGGCCGCAGCGGGGAGGGCGCTGGCCGCCTGCGACTGCTCGACATCCCAGACCTGCACGATCTGGAGCGAGACGTTGTCACTGGCCTGGCGCTTTTCCGCCAGTGCGATGAGCCGCTTGCAGGCCTCGCCGGGATGGTACTTGAGGACCGCCTCGAGGATCTCCTCGTCCAGGTTGCAGCCGTAAAGCCCGTCGGTGCATTGAAGCAGGATGTCCCCCGGCATCAGCGCCTCGGCAGTCAGATCGAAGTGGCAGACTGGCTCGTAGCCGATGCTGCGCGTCAGAGTGGAGCGATGCGGGCTGGTCATGGCGTTGCGCTCGAGCAGCAGGCCCAGTTTCACCTGCAACGCCGTGTACGAATGGTCGGTTGTCAACCGCCTGAGCTTGCCTGCCCGAATCAGGTAGGCGCGCGAATCTCCCACGTGGGCAACGGTGACCTTGTCCTGGCGAAAAATCGACACCAGCAAAGTCGTCGCCATGCGCCCCTTTTGTTGGGCGGCCTCAAAGACCTGGGCCGCCGCGGCGTCGAACATCCGCCGAACCACGTCGTTGGTGGAGGTCCCGGGCTTCCTTTCACGAAACACGGCCAAGGCGGTTTCCGCGGCCAACCGGCTGGCCTGGTCGCCGTTGCCCTCGCCGCCCACGCCGTCGGCCAGAATAGCAACGCTGCCCGACTCCTGGCGCCGGTTGAAATCTTCGGGCTCCCAGAAGAGCAGAAAGTCCTCGTTACGGTCCCGGACCGACCCGGCGCTTGAAAGCTGGTGGCATTTGACTTTCATCAGCGCGCAACTTAAGGGCAAATGGACTGAAAATAAAGAAGCCAAAGGCCCGGCCATCCACCAGGGATGGGCCGGGCCTGGCCATGTCATGTTGTTATGAACGCACCTCCTTTGTTGATGGTTAACTGGCGGTTGCCGGTTTTTGCGTAAGAAACACCGGCCGCCCAAGCTGGGCACTCCGCCGCTTGAAATAGACAAGCCCGTAGAGGCCCCACGCCGCCACGACCCCCAGGGCGACATAAGGCTCGGTCTTGTTCATGCCCGGCACCATCCAGGGGCCGACCAGGTAAAAGAGCATGCATACGCAGTTGGCCACCAGGCCGAACCACGGGATAAACACATGTTTGAACGTGTTGAAAGTGTGATGTTCTTTGAAGGCCACGATGGCAATCCAGCACGTGGTCATGTAGAGCAGGAACGTGCCGAAGTTGCTGATGAGCGTGATGATGAGCAGGGTGTTGGGCAGCTTCGTATAAGCACTGGGCGAGAAGATGCCGAAGGCGTACCAGAAATTGTGCTTATCCAGCGCCGCCGGGGCCGTGCCCTGGCCGCCGAGATAGACGGTCACTGAAATGACGCCGATGATGGCCGAGAGCACCGCCAGCGTCCAAATCGCGCGGTGCGGGGAGAGCGTCCTGCCATGCACCAGGCCGAAATGCGCAGGCATCTCCTCGTCGCGGCCCATGGCATAAGTGACGCGGGCGCCGGTGTTGATGCACGAGAGCGTTGTGCCCACCAGGGCCAGAAAGACCGTAAAGGCCTGCACGAGCATGAAGGCCTTGCCCGCCGCGTAGCTGCCAAAAAGCCATGTCCCCACAATCACCATCATGTCCCCAAGCGGCGCGCCCGAGGCCCCGGCGGCCGGTATCGTGTAGCCGTTGTGCAGGAAGTAATTCGCGGCGAAATACTCGATCAAATAACAAACGGCCCCCTGAATCACCAGCGATAGAAGGACGGCGCGTGGAATGTCGCGTTTGGCGTTCTTGGCCTCTTCGCCCATTGCGGTGACTGACTCGAATCCGACCAGGATGAGAATCGCGATGCAGGCCTGAATGAACATCAGGCTGAAGCCATGGGGCTTGAGAACCGAGGCGGCGGTGGTGTGGAAGTTGAAAGTCTGCGGGTCCTTCGCATCCCCCGCCTTGCCGGTGACTGCTTCCTCGGCCTTGTAACTGACCGTGAAAGGCTCAGCCACCGCCCGGCCATCCTTCAACACCAGCTTGCCATCAGCCCCCTTCTTCAACACCGGGTAGGGGTCCCCCTCGCCGAGGTCCGCAGGCAGCGGGATGGCCTTGTTGGCCAAATCTTCCTTGGTGACCTGCCGATCCTGGGTCTTATAGACGGGTTGGCCTTTATCGTCGGTCTTTGGGCTGCCGTCAGCCCATGTGTCCTGGACCGGCTTGCCTTTGTCATCGGTGACGTTGACTTGATCGACTTGATAAGCGACGGCGACGCCGTTCGAGAGATGAATGCCGGGCGCGTCCTGGGGGTGTTGCGCGCGGTAAGCGATTGCCATAATCGAGAACACGAGCAGGGCGCTAATCTGGATGACGTTGATCGCCACGTTGACGCCGGTCGAGCCATTGACGCCGCGAAAGGCGATATAAGCCACGCCGAAGGCGAACAGGATGCAGAACAAGCACATGAACAGCGGGCTGTTATAGGTGCTGCTGAATGTGCCCGGCCAGAACTGGCTGGCGAGATAACCGGCCAGAATCGCCGTCACCCCAACCATGCACCCGGGATAGACCCAGTAATAGAGGTGGCTGGCCCAGCCGGTGAAAAACTTTGCAACCCGCGCAAACCGAAACGAGTGGGTCTTCGACAGATAAGCCTGCTCGGCGTAAAGGTAGGAAGAACCGGGCCCCGGAAACAGCCTCGACAATTCGGCATAGCTGATCGCCGTGGCAAAGCAAAGCAGCAGCGCCCCGACGATGCCAAGCCACATGGCAGCCCCTGCCATGGGCGCCCCATAGAGCGACTGCATCTGGAATGTGAGCCACAAAAAGGCGCCCGGCGCGATGAGCGCCATGGCGTTGACGGTCAGGCCCGTCAGGCCGAGAGTTGCTTTGGTAGTGGACGGTTTTGGCCCGCTACCCGGTGCCCTGGTTGATTCTCCTGCGTTTGCCATAGTAGTTGTTACAATTCGATGGTCGCTTATTCAGGCCGCCGAAGGGAACCCGGTTGGATTCCGTCTCCAGCCGGGCCTCCCTCCGCCATGCTTACGCAAGCCTTCACTCATGCAAGTCCCCTTTAGCACGCATGATGCCACGCAGATGACAACCCATGCAGATCAGTGAAAAAGACCGGTTTTTCCGAGGGAATCTCTCAGATGGGGTCTTTTGCCCATACTAATGCGCGTGTTGCAATTTGAGCAGCAGTGGCGTTTTTCACCAGCCGCTTGTTTCCTCGGAATGACGCACGCCAGCGCGAAGCCTTTGGAGTGCGGGAGCTTGCTCCCGCTTTCGCGCACGTCAAACCGTCCAAAAGCGCCGGCAAGCCCTGCACCTTACACGGATTTTTTGCCACCTATCGCCGCGTACAACCTCGGGCCCCAACATCGGCCAGGCTTATTGTCCCGAAGGGACTGCCCGATAATAGCCCGGCGCTTCAGCGCCGGGAGAGCCGGTTTGGTGTTCCGCCCGTTCCGAAGGAACGGCTGAAGGAGGCGCGCCCTTCAGGACGTTTCCTGGTCCGTTGCGCTTCAACCGTCCCTTCGGGACGGAAAGTCATGAGGACGCCCCACCCGGCGCTGAAGCGCCGGGCTACTGTCAGGACGTCCCTCCGGGACAAAGACCGGCATCGGACGTATGGCGGGGGTTAAGGTCAAACCTGGCGTGGGACCCGAGGATCGACAAGAATCCGTGTAAGGTGCAGGGCAAGCCGACGCACCAAAGGCTTCGCCCTGCCGGAGGCCCCAACCGCATTCCGTGCCACCGAGGGAACTTAACATTGTCGAAGCAGTTTGGGCGCAGGCTTGACCATTGCAACCTGGCTTGTGAGTATCCATTGGCCAGTGGACGCAGGAGGCTTCCTCGCGCGTGCGCTGGCATCTATGCCATCTACCAGTTTACGCGAGACGTTGGAGTCGGCGCGCGAGGCACACCGCCAGGGACGTTACGAGAAGGCCGAGGCCATCTGCCGGGACTTGGCGGGGCGCGCGCCCGCGGATGGCGAAGCGCCTTATCTCCTGGGCCTGGTCTTGCATCAAACCGGCCGGGAAGCGGAAGCGGAAAACTGGCTCCGGCTGGCGGCCACGCTCAATTCACGCTCGCCCAACGCCTGCTACGCCTTGGGCTGCGTCTATGCGGCGAGAGCCAATGCGGCGAGCGCGGCGGGAGCGTTTGGCGCCGCCTTGCAGCGGAATCCCGCATACCTAAACGCCTATTATGGGCTGGGCAACGCCTGCTATGAACTGCACGACTTCGAGCGCGCTGTTTCCGCCTATCGTCAGGCCCTGGCGCTGAACCCGCAGGATTACGTGGTCTGGAACAACCTGGGCCGGGCGCTCGAGGGCTTGGTCCGGACCGAGGAGGCCCTGGCCGCTTATGAACGAGCCATCGAAATCCAGCCCCAGTTCGATCTGGCCCGCAGCAATCACGCCCTGGGCCTGCTCTCGCTTGGCCGCCTCCAGGAAGGGTTCCGGGAATACGAATGGCGCTGGCGCAGAACTCCACCCCGGCCATATCCGCAGCCCTTTTGGCGCGGGCAACCGATTCCAGGGAAGAGCCTGCTGGTGTATGCCGAGCAAGGCTTCGGAGATGTTATCCAATTCGCGCGCTTTGTTCCCCAGGCGCGCGCGCGAGCCGGGAAAGTCATCCTCGAGTGCCAGGCTCCCCTCAAGCGTCTGTTCGAGCACGCTCGTTGCGCTGACATCGTCATTGCGGTTGGGGAAACCCCGCCGCCATTCGATTACTTTGTGCCGGTGCTGAGCCTGCCCCTGGTGCTGGGAACCACCCTCGAGACTATCCCCCGAAATCCCTGGCTGTCCGCCCCCGTAGCCAAGGCCCTGCCACCGGTTCCCCCCGGGCATCCCAAAGTCGGATTGGTGTGGTCGGGCAGCCGCGGCAATATCAATGATGACCGGCGTTCGATTCGCTTCCCCGAATTGCGGCCCATCCTCGAGAAGCCGGGAATCGCCTTCTTCAGCTTGCAAGTCCCGGTGCGGCCCGAGGACCAACCGCACGTGTGCGCCACACCGCAACTCGTGAGCTTAAGCGGGCGAATCAAGGACTTTTACGACACTGCCGGCTTCCTGGGGCAGATGGACCTCGTCATCTCCGTCGATACCGCCGTCGCCCACCTGGCCGGCGCGCTCGGGAAACCGGTTTGGACCCTGGTCTTCCACCCAGGGGATTGGCGCTGGCTGCTTGAGCGCACCGATTCTCCCTGGTATCCAACTATGCGTCTGTTCCGCCAGTCCCCGTCCCAATCCGGCCAGTGGCAACCGGTCATCGCCCGGGTTGCCGAAGAGCTGGGCCGGTTGCGGACAGTCCCGGCGTAGCGCAGGCCCCCAAAAGCTTGACAATCGCCTGTGCTCCTGCAATATGGTTTCGATGATGCGAGTCCGATTCGCTCTGATGTTTTGTTGCCTGTCCGGCGTGGCGTTGTTGGCCGGGGCAACTGTTCACGCCAACCCCCTCAAGAACCCCAAGCGGGTCATCGAGGGACGGCCTGTAGATTTGAACCCGCTGTTCCGATGGTGGACCAATCGCCACGGGGACCGTCCGCTCTGGGCTTGGGCACACATCACCGGCACGGTCGTTGCCACTAACAGTTGGGGATGGACCGTCGAGGCGCGCCTGGACCCTCCTCCTCGAGGCCATGGCCCGGCCCAGGAGAGCGCATCTGCAGGCGGCCAGGTCAAACTCGCCCTCAGACACCCGCCGGTTTCGGAACTGGAGACTTTTTCGCAGCTCACGGCTGAGCTGCAGGCGTTGAACGATCAGAGCCAGGCCCTTTCCAACGCGGTCAAGACAGCCGCCAACCAGTTGCGCGACATCGGCCCCAACACACGGCGTTCACGCCTGGTTGCGGCGGAGGTCCGCCAATTGCGCCTCGTCGAGAGCCAAGGCAAGGCGCAGCTTGCAAACCTCCGCCCCGTCCTGGCCGATTGCCGCGCCAAGCTGGCCGCCTTTCAGGACTCCAAGAAGTACATCGTGGACTGCCTGGCCCTCGATATGGGGCAGGAGTTTAAAGGGCTTCCCCTTTATGATTACGGCGTGCCCTGAACGGAATGAAAACACCTGCCTCACCCTACAGCCGGTTGAAAACCGGTATAACGTGCTTTTGCCTCGCGACGTCCGCCTTGCTCCCGGCCTGGCCGGGCCTGTCGGCCGAAACAAGCCCGGCTGAGAAGAACGCCGGCCAGGCCGATGCCATTGCCCGCATTCGCGAAGAAGGCATGGAGCGTTCGCAGGTGATGGAGAGCCTGAGCTGGTTGTGCGACGTCATCGGTCCGCGACTGACGGGGTCGCCCAATCTTAGACGAGCAAACCATTGGACACTCGAGCGCATGACAGGCTGGGGGCTGACCAATGCCCATCTCGAGGCCTGGGGACCCTTCGGACGCGGCTGGACCCTCAAACGGTTCTCCGCCCAGGTCATCGAGCCGCAGACAATCCCCCTCGTGGCCTGCCCCGCCGCATGGTCCCCGGGCTTTGACAAACCCCTCGTGGCGGATGTGGTCTATTTCGACCCCGGAACGAACAACGATTTCAAAAGCTACGAAGGCAAGCTCAAAGGGGCCATCGTGCTGGCCGGCCAACCGCGCGAGCTGAACCCTGGCTTTGAACCTCTGGCCAATCGCCTCGCGGAAACCAACCTGCTCCACCTGGCCAACGCCGGCACCGGCAATGCCGTCCGCTACTCTTTTGCCATGGGCAACCGCCCGCCGCCTCGCAGGCCGGCCCGGCCGCGGTTCCAGAACATGTCCCGCTCCCTTTCCTTCCTGGCCAAAGAGGACGTCGCCCTGGTCGTCAACCCCAGCATGATGGGCGGCAGCGGGACTTTGCTCGTGGCCTCCGCATCGGTTCCCTCCAGTGAAGGCCCTCGCAGTAACGCTGCGCCCCGCGTCTGGTCCACCAATGCCCCTGCCATCCCGCCCCAGGTCACCCTCGCCGCAGAGGATTACAATCGCCTGGTCCGCATGATCCAAAAAGGCGAAAAACTCAAAATGGCCGTCGACCTCCAGGTTCAATTCAATGACGACGACCTCATGGCCTATAACACCATCGCTGAAATCCCCGGCAGCGACCTCAAAGACGAAATCGTCATGCTCGGCGGCCACCTCGACTCCTGGCACGCCGGAACCGGCGCCACCGACAACGGCGCCGGGGCCGTCGCCGCCATGGAAGCCGCCCGCATCATCTCCGCTCTGAAGCTCCAGCCCCGCCGCACCATCCGCGTCGCCCTCTGGACCGGCGAAGAGCAGGGCCTGCTCGGCTCTAAAGCTTATGTGGCCAGACACTTCGGCTACTACACCAACTTCACGACCACCAACACCATCACCACAAACGCCGCCGACGCCAACCTCCCATCCACCAACCTCGCCGGGGCCAACCTCGCCGGCGCCGGTGCCGGCGCCGCATCCGGAACGCCCCCTTCAAGCGGCACTCCGGAACAGCCCGCATCCACAAATCTCGCCGGCGCCCCCCGCTCTGCCAATGAGCCAGACCGCCCCCATCCCATCTCGATGGGTGAATTTCCACGGCCATCCTGGCTCTCCTCCTCGAACAGGGATTCTGCGGACGCCAGGCCCGCTCCCAGAGCGGCCTCCGCCAACTCCTCCTCGAACCGCAAGCTCGTGCGCCTCGAGGAGTATGAGAAACTCTCCGCCTACTTCAACCTCGATAATGGCGCAGGCAAAATCCGCGGCATTTACATGCAGAACAATGAGGCCGTCCGGCCCCTGTTCCGCGCCTGGCTCGAACCATTCCGCGACCTCGGCGCCGAAACCCTCACCCCCTCGAATACCGGCAGCACAGACCATATCTCCTTTGACGAAATCGGGTTGCCCGCTTTCCAATTCATCCAGGACCCCATGGACTATAGCACCCGCACCCATCATACGAGCCAGGACCTCGTCGACCGCGTCCTGCCCGAGGACCTGAAGCAGGCTGCCGTCATACTCGCCGCCTTTGCTTACGATGCCGCGATGGCCGACGAAAAACTGCCCCGCAAGACATCAGCCCAGCGCCCATAGCGCGGATTAGCGCAACGTTTCATTCCTTTTGACATCCGCCGCCCTTTGGGCCATTGTCCGGCAGTTTGTTTGGAAAGCATGGCTAAAGCATTGATTATTGCGGAGAAACCGTCGGTCGCGGGCGACATTGCCAAGGCGCTGGGCGGTTTCAAGCGCGCCGGCGACTTTTACGAAAGCGAGCGGTATGTCCTTTCGTCGGCCGTCGGCCACCTGCTCGAGTTGTGCGTGCCGGAGCAGTACGAAGTCAAGCGCGGCAAATGGACTTTTGCCCATCTGCCCGTGATTCCGCCGCATTTTGACCTGCAGCCCATCGAGCGGAACGAGTCGAGGCTCAAGGTGCTGCTCAAGCTCATCAAACGTCCGGACGTGGCCTCGCTGGTCAACGCCTGCGATGCCGGGCGGGAGGGGGAGTTGATTTTCCGCTATATCGTCCAATTCGCCAAGAGCAACAAGCCCATCCAGCGGCTCTGGCTGCAGTCCATGACGCCGGCGGCCATTCGCGAAGGTTTCGCCCGCCTGCGCGACGATGCCTCGATGCGTCCGCTGGCAGACGCCGCAGTGTGCCGTTCGGAGTCCGATTGGCTGGTCGGCATCAACGGCACGCGGGCCATGACGGCCTTTAACTCCAAGACCGGCGGGTTTCATCTCACCACCGTTGGGCGCGTACAGACCCCGACCCTGGCCATCCTGGTCGAGCGCGAGGAGCGCATCAAAAACTTCGTCTCGCGCGATTACTGGGAAGTCCATGGCACGTTCGCCGCGCAAGCCGGGGAATACGGCGGCCGGTGGTTCGACGAGCAATTCGCGCGGAAAGACGGCGAGACCGAGCTGAAGCCCGAGCGCATCTGGGAGGTCAAACAGGCTGAGGCCATACGCGACAAGTGCGTGGGCAAACCGGGCATCGTCAGCGAGGAGAGCAAGCCGTCCACTCAGCTCTCGCCGTTGCTTTACGACCTGACCACCTTGCAGCGCGAGGCCAACGGGCGCTTCGGTTTTTCCGCCAAGACAACCCTGACGCTGGCCCAGGCGCTTTATGAGAAGCACAAGGTCCTGACCTATCCCCGCACCGATTCGCGCGCCCTGCCGGAAGATTACATGGAGACGGTCAACAAGACCCTCGACATGCTCGGCCACACCCATTACGGCAGCTTTGCGGGCCAGGTCCTCAAGAGCGGCTGGGTCCGGCCCAACAAGCGGATTTTCAACAATGCCAAGGTCTCGGATCACTTCGCGATTATTCCCACAACCCAGCCGCCCGGAAACCTCAGCGAGGCCGAGGCCAAGGTCTATGACATGGTCACCAGGCGGTTCCTGGCCGTGTTTTACCCGGCAGCGGAGTTTCTGGAGACCACGCGCATTACTCGAGTGGAGGGAGAGCCATTCAAGAGCGTGGGCAAAGTGCTGGTCAGCGCAGGCTGGCTGGCCGTTTACGGAAGGGAGGCGCAGACGGACGATACCCCGAGGCTAACGCCGGTGCAGCCCCAGGAAACAGTCGCCACGACCAATGTCGAGGTCATTGCCGCCCAAACCAAGCCGCCGGCGCGGTTCACCGAGGCCACGCTCCTCAGCGCCATGGAAGGCGCCGGCAAACTCGTCGAGGATGAAGAACTGCGCCAGGCGATGCAGGAAAAGGGGCTGGGCACCCCTGCCACGCGCGCCCAAATCATCGAGGGCCTCATTTACGAAAAGTATGTTTTGCGCCAGGCCCGCGAGCTCCAGCCCACCGCCAAGGCCTTCTCACTCATGGCCCTGCTCCGGGGCCTGGGCATTCCCGAGCTCTCCTCCCCCGAGCTGACCGGAGACTGGGAATTCAAGCTCCGCCGAATGGCCCGAGGCCAGATGGGGCGCGTCGAGTTCATGACCCAAATCGCCGAGATGACCCGCGAAATCGTCGAGAAGGCCCGCCGCCATGAGAGCGACACCGTGCCGGGAGACTTCGGCACCCTCAAGGTCCCCTGCCCCAAGTGCGGCGGCGAAATTCACGAGAACTATAAGAAGTTCCAGTGCCAAAAGTGCGATTTCGGCCTCTGGAAGATCGTCGCCGGCAGACAGCTCGAAATCCCGGAGGTCGAGGAACTCATCGCCAAAGGCCGCGTCGGCCCCCTGGCGGGGTTCCGCAGCAAGCTGGGCAAGCCCTTTGACGCCCTCATCAAGCTCACGCCGGAGTTCAAACCGGAATTCGACTTCGGTCCGGATAAGGCCAAAGCCAACGAAACCGCCGCCCCGGTTGATTTCACGGGCCAGGAGCCGCTCGGCAAGTGCCCCAAGTGCGGGCAGCCCGTCTTCGAAATGCCCATGCAGTATGTCTGTGAGCGCGCCGTAGGCCCCGCCCGCTCATGCGCCTTCCGCAGCGGCAAGCTCATCCTGCAGCAACCCGTTGACCGGCCCCAAATGAAGCAGCTCCTCGAGACCGGCAAGACCGGTCTGCTCGACAAGTTCATCTCGAAAAAGGGCCGCCCCTTCAAGGCCTTCCTCGTGCTAAAGGATGGCGAGGTGGCCTTCGAATTCCAGCCCCGCGCCGCCAAACCCAAAACCGCCGCGCGTGCCTCCGCTCAACCCCACGCCCCGGCCGCCAAAATTGATTTCAGCGCCCAGGAACCGCTCGGCAAATGCCCAAAGTGCGGCGGGCGCGTCTTCGATGGCGAGGCGGCTTATCTCTGTGAGCGATCGCAGGCTGACAAGACCCCCTGCAAATTCAAGATCAACAAGGTCATATTGCAGCAGGCCCTCGACCGCGCCCAAGCCGCCCGGTTGCTCTCCGAGAAACGGACCGGCTTGCTCCCGAAGTTCATCTCCAGGACCGGCCGCCCTTTCTCAGCTTTCCTGGTCATGGACGGCCTCGGCAAAGTCACATTCGAGTTTCCGCCCCGCGAAGCCGGGGCAAACCCAAACTGAAGTCCGGTTCTCGAGCCTTCAAACGTCGCAAATCCCGATTGCCTGGCGGAGCGAGGCAAGGGCATCGGGCCGCTTGGGAACAAATTCCTGGCTTACGTAGCCCTTGTAGCCGGTGGCGACGATTGCCCTCATGACGGCGGCGTAATTGATTTCCTGCGTCTCATCTATCTCGTGCCGGTCCGGCACGCCCCCGGTGTGGTAGTGGCCGATGTATTGATAGTTCTCTCTGATGGTGCGGATCATGTCGCCTTCCATGATCTGCATGTGGTAGATGTCGTAAAGCAGCTTCAGCCGCTCGGACCCCACGCGTTTGCACACTTCCACGCCCCAGGCGGTGTGGTCGGCCATGTAGTCCTTGTGATCGACCTTGCTGTTGAGCAATTCCAGGGCGACAACGACCTTGTGCTTCTCGGCCGTCGGCATGAGCCGCTTGAGGCCCTTGACGCAATTCTCCAATCCCTGCTCATCACTCATGCCGTTGCGGTTGCCGGAGAAGGTGATGATGTTGGGAAACCCGTTTTCGGCGACCTCGGGAATGGCTTTCTCGAATTTGGGCAGGAGAACGTCGTGATGGTCGAGCCGGTTCCAGCCATAAGATATGTTGTCCGGTCCGTTGCACATCGCGCAGATCAGCCCCGCCTTCTTCACAGTGGGCCACTGGGAAGGGCCAAGCAATTCAACCGATTGCAGGCCCATGTTGGCGGCCTCGCGGCAAAAGTCCTCGAAGGTCATTTTGGCGGGGTTGCCCCTCTGGCTATTGAGCAGGCTCCCATAGCACCAGAGACAGACCGAATGGTGAATGTTGCCTTTGAGCTTCGCGCCGGCCTCTTCGGCGCCCAGCAACGTGTTTGGAAGCGACGCGGCGGCCGCTAGCGCAGCCGTGCCGCCGGTCAGACTTCGGAGGGCAGAACGACGTGACATGTTTTGGTTCATGGCGCGAGGTTATACCGCGATGCCCGCAAAACGCACGTCTTTTTTTTATTCAGCAGACCATTTTCGGTCATTTTCAGCGTGACAATCTCCCGCGTTCCCTTGTAGGGTTATAGTTGAGTCATTGCTCTTGACCGAAGGCATGCGCATAAAGACACAGAAACGACTGCGGCACCTTAGCCTGGATAACGGCCAACGCTCACTCATCGATTTGCCCTTGGAATTTGAGGGCGGACGCGTGTTTGTCCTCTGGGACCTGGTCATCGTGGGCAGGCACCAATTCAAGGCGCGGATAGAAATTGATCCCAAACTCCTGGACAGGCTAAACGGGCCGGGCGGCAATTACGCCTACCGCGGCCACCTCGTCCTGCCCAGGCCGCAGGACAATTAAGCGTGGCGACCCCGAAATCCGGCTTCAAAATCCGAAATCCGAAATCCGAAGGCCGAGGGGCAGGTTGAGAATTAAGCGCATAGAACGCAAAGAACGCAAAGACCTAAGAAGAATAAGGCTGTTCTTTGCGATCTCTGCGCTCTTTGCGGTTTATCCGTAATCACCATCGAGTGCAGAACCAACGCCCGAAAGCTCTGCGATCTCGGCCTTCGGATTTCGGATTTCGGATTTCCTTCGGATTTCGGACTTCGGATTTCGGATTTGGGAAGCCGGATTTGGGATTTCGGCCCTCGACATTCTCCCCCCGCCCCTCGACACTTCTCACGCTATGCATTGGCAGAAGATCACATTGGCCGGGCTTGGTCTGCTGGGCGGCTCACTAGGGCTTGCCCTCAGAAAGGCCCAATTGGCCGGGAGTGTGGTTGGGTTTGTCCGGCGTCAGGCCAGCGTGAGCGAGTGCGAGGGCCTTGGCGCGGTCGACGCCGCCACTTGCGACTTGCGCGCTGCCGTGCAGGGGTCGGCGATGGTGGTCCTGTGCGTGCCGCTGGCCCAGATGCGGCCGCTGGTCCAGCAAATGCTCCCTGCCCTTGAACCCGGCGCTATCGTGACGGACGTCGGCAGTGTCAAAGGCCCTGTGGTCGAGGACCTCGAGGGGTTGGTGGCGCAAGCCGGTGGTCATTTCATTGGGGGCCACCCCATGGCCGGCGCCGAGAAGACAGGCGTTGCCGCCGCTCGATCCGACCTCTTCCTGGATGCCGTCTGCGTCCTGACTCCCACGGCCAACTCCCATCCGGCGGCCTTGCGCCAGGTCCGCGCGCTCTGGGACTCCGTGGGCGCCAATGTCCTGGAATTGACGCCCCAATGCCACGATGAACTCGTCAGCCGCTCCAGTCACCTGCCCCACGTCCTGGCCGCCCAACTGGCCACCCTTGCCTTAAGCCCGGAATTTCCTTCCGCCCAAAAAGCCCTCTGCGCCAATGGCTTCCGCGATACCACTCGCATTGCCTCCGGTTCCCCCGAGATGTGGCGCGACATCGCCCTGGCCAACCGCAACAACCTCTCTCAAGCCCTCCGGACCTTCATCCTTGGCCTCGAGGACTTCAACCGCGCCCTCCAGGCTGGCGACGCCCAAGCCATTGCCGCCTTCTTCGAGACTGCCAAGCAGCGACGGGACAGTTGGTCGGAGCGCCGCTGGGCCTCGGGCGCTGAATGAATCGCCGATGCCCCTCCCCCCGCTCATAGAAATCCTGCCGCTGGACAAACCGGTCCACGCGGAAATTACAGTGCCAGGTTCCAAGAGCATCACTAACCGGGCGTTGATCCTGGCCGCGCTCGGCCAGGGCCTCACCACACTCCAAGGCGCGCTCTGGAGCGAGGATACGCGGGTCATGGTCGAGTGTCTTCAGAAACTCGGTTTCACGGTCCGGGCAGCCCCGGACCCGGAGGAGGGCTGCAATCGCGCCCTCGCCGTCGAGGGGCAGGGTGGGCGCGTGCCGGCCGGGGGCGTCGAGGGGCGGCCGTTGGAGCTGTTCGTGGGCAACGCAGGCACCGCCGCGCGTTTCCTCACTGCCCTGGTCTGCCGGGGCCGCGGTGTTTATCGCCTGGACGGCGCTCGCCGGATGCAAGAGCGCCCGCAGGCGGCCCTCTTTCACGCATTGCGCCAATTGGGCTGCCGCGTGGATTCTCCAAATGACAAGCTGCCGGCCGTCATTTACGCGCAGGGACCGCGTCCGGGTAAGTGCCGGGTGAGCCTCGAGGAGAGTTCCCAATTTGCCTCCGCCCTCTTGCTGTCCGGCCGCGACTGCTGGGACATCGAAATCGCAGGCGCCAACCAGGATGAGCAGCCTTATGTGGAAATGACGCGCGCCCTCATAAAGAGTTTCCCATCCCGGGGCGGGGCCTTTCGCATCGAGCCGGATGCCTCGAGCGGGAGTTATTTCCTGGGCGCAGAATGGATTCTGCGCAACGCCGAAATTGCCGCCGCCTTTGAGGAGACCCTCTCTGGCCACCACGGCCGACCGCCGGAGGAGGACTCCTTGGCGCTGAACCTCGCCGATTTAACGGCCATCTCGGTCCGCCACTGGCCGGCCAGCGGATGGCAGGTAGATGCCGATTTTCCCAAGTTCCTCGCCGGCCACGCGGCCCGACTCCAGACCGCCGGCGATACCGTGCTGCCCCGCCACCGGGTCATGCTGACTTTGCCCAATGAGGTCTCCCGCGACCATGACCTGGGCGACAGCATCATGACCGCCGCGGTGCTCGCCCCTTTGGCCGGACACATCATTCGCCTCACCGATCTCGGACGCCTCCGCCTCCAGGAGACCGAACGCGTGGCCGCCCTCCGAACCGAACTCACCCGCTGCGGAGCGCGAGTCGTGGAAAAGGGCGACACCCTCACCATCCTCCCCTCGGCCAACAGTCTCCACGGCGCCGAAATCGAGACCTACGACGACCACCGTCTCGCCATGTGTTTTGCCATTCTGGGATTGAAAGTCCCGGGCATGAAGATCAAAAATCCCTCCTGCGTGAAAAAGACCTTCCCCAATTTCTTCCAGAAACTCGCCGCACCGCCCCCCCATGGCTTGGGCGCCACCATCCTGGACGCCATTACCGGTCGCCCGTTGGCCGGGGACGGGCTGCTTCCCAGTGAGCCATGAAGTCCCCTATCGTCATCGCCATCGACGGCACGAGCGCCAGCGGCAAGAGCACTAACTCGAGGCTCGTAGCCAAGGCGCTCAATTTCGTCCACGTTGACACGGGGGCCATGTATCGCGCCCTGGCCTGGTATTGCCTCAAGCATCGAATCGATGTCCACGACCCCAAAGCGGTCGCCGCTGCCTGCCGCCGGTGGAAGACCGCCCTCAGGTGCGTTGACGGCCAGGTGCAACTCGCCGTCGAGGGCCATTATCCGGCCCGGGAAATCCGCACGCCCGAGGTCAGCGCCGCAGTTCCCTCCGTGGCCGCGGTGCCCAAGGTGCGCCAGTGGATGAAGAACAAGCAGCGCGAGTGCGTCAAGTTTGGCAGCCTCGTCATGGAAGGCCGCGACATCGGGAGCAACGTCTTCCCGGAAACCGAGTTCAAGTACTACCTCGATGCCGCCCTGGAGGAGCGCTCGCGCCGCCGCGCCGCCGACGGCATCCAGGAAAACCTGGCCGCCCGGGACCAGCGCGACAGCCAGCGCGCCGTTGCCCCGCTCATGATACCCCTGGGCGCAGTCGTCATCAACAATTCCCAAATGACCGCCGAACAAACCAGCGCCTCGATCATCGCCGACATACGGCGCAAACTGGCCGCGTGAATCCCATCTATTACCTGGGCTGGCGCAGTTTCCGGTTCCTCTTCAGGTTCTATTTTCGCGCGCGCTACTATAATCCCGAGCGGGTGCCGCTCCACGGGCCGGTCATCCTCGCCTGCAATCACGCCAGTTTCCTCGACCCGCTTCTGGCCGGCTCAGGCCTGCGCCGCGCGCTGAATTATCTGGCCCGCGAGAGCCTCTTCCGATTTCCAGTGATGGGCTGGGTGCTCCACCGCTGGCAGGCCGTGCCCGTGGACCGCGAGGGCGGCGGAGCCAGGGGACTCAAGGCCATCCTGGACCGCCTCCTGGCGGGCGGCGCGATTATCCTCTTCCCGGAAGGCACCCGCACCCGCGACGGCCGCCTCCAACCCGCCCGCGCCGGCATCGGCCTGACCGTCATCAAATCGACCGCCCCCGTGGTGCCCGTCCGCACCTTCGGCACATTCGATGCCTACGGCCGCCACATCCGCTTGCCCCGTCCCCATCGCCTGGCCGTCAAATACGGCCGCCCCCTCCCCTTCGAGCAACTCCGCGCCGAAGCCAGGACCTGCTCGAAGGCCCGCCTCAAACAAATCTACAGCCAGGTCGCCGACGAAATCATGGCCGCCATCACTAGCCTGGAGCCGTTTGAAGAGAAGCAACGGTTTCCGTGAGAACTCTCGCGCCTCACGGCGAGCGAAGGCGGTAGAAGCGCCTGGGATAGTTCGTCCAATGCGGATCGGTGAAATAGGACGAGCCGTCGGCGAGAGTGTTGGTACGCACCGGAGACCAGGTTGGATTGATGAGGTCGGTGCTGGCCTCCACCACAACGACGATATTGGAGGTGCCAGTGATGGTGAATCCGAAATGATTGGTCCGCACGCCGAAGCTGGGGCCGCTGATCTCCGCCTGCGGGTTCCACAGCACGGTTGGAAGGAGGCCAAACGTGCAACCTAAGCCTGTGGTCCCCGGCAAGGAGTAGAGCGTCGGGCCTTTGTACGGAAAAATCAAATCATCGTCGTTGGAGAACACAGACGAATCGCCCCTGGGGACGTTACCTTGGAAATAGACGCTTCTCAGGTTGCCGCACCCAGAGAATGCGAACGAGCCGATACTGGTGACGCTGCCGGGGATCGTGACGCTGGTCAGGGCGCCGCAGCCAAAGAACGCAGAGTTGCCGATATTGGTGACGCTGTTGGGGATCGTGAGGCCGGTCAGGCCGAGGCCCGCGAACGAATTGTAGCCGATGCTGGTCACCGGCAGGCCGTTGACGCTGGCGGGAATGGTCACAGCACCGTCGGGCCCGGAGTACCACGTGATGGTGATCGCGCCGTCGTTGGTGATGTAACTGAATTGGGCTTGCGCCGTTACAGGCAGCGCCAACACCATCGTCAGGACCGCAAGGCGGAACCGGAGAAGCCGCATAAGTTTACGCATACTCTCACCCCCTCTCTTGTCTCGCAGCGTCCTCGGCCGTTGGGCGAAACCAACGCAGGAGACAAAACGTAACGTATCGGAGTTTCTGCTCGGGTCGACCGAGAGCATGTACTGTGCCGTTGCCTTCACTTGCGAAAAACGCAGGAAATCCCCAACACCAAAGCGGCAGCGTGCCAAAAGGCGCGTGATTCTCACGCATTTGGCGTAAGATTCACGCACCCAGGCTGGAACTCCGGCACATTCCTGATTGAAAAACCGTTGAAACGGTTGCAGCGGCCCGGGCGCCGTTTTACACCGGGCTGAAGCCACGGTGCTAATGAAACGTCTCGCCAGGGCACAAAACATCCAGGCTAACAGCCTGTTGAATTACCTCTCCATCCCGGCGCCGCCCTTCTGGACCGCGTCGACAGGCCCCCTTCATCACCTACAGAAAACAACACAATATTACCACAGCGGTGCCGACGATCGAGAAGACCCAAAACCAGGTCTCCACCGCGCGCGCGGCGTTTCGATCGTCCTGCGCGCACTGACAAAAAGGCTTGAGGCGGCAGGCTATGCATGCCTCCTTGGCCTTCTCGGGTGAACAAACGCGCAGCACGAGCTGCCCGACAAGAAGTCCCAGCCAGTGGGGCCGGATCTTCACGGCGCGGGTGGCCGCAGGAGGAGCCTCGGGTGCGGCCGCGGGCCGAACGTCTCTGGACTCCCCGATGACACCACCGGCCTCGGCGCCGTTCGCCACAGGCTTTTTCCCGACAGTCATGTTCGGATTCATAAGTTTCCATTACCGCTTATAGATCACGCCGTCCTTCATGACGAAGCGCACCTCGCGGACGGCTTCGATGCGCGTGGTGGGGTCGCCGGCAACGGCGATGAGGTCGGCCAGGAGGTTGGGCCGGATGCGGCCCAGCCGGTCGTCCATCCGGAGAATTCTTGCGTTCACGGCGGTGGCCGCGAGCAGGGCTTGGGCTGGAGTCATGCCGCCACGCACCATCCACTCCAACTCGCGATAGTTCGTGCCGTGCGCGAAGACGCCAACGTCGCTTCCCAAACCGATGGTCACGCCGCTGTCGAGGGCGAATTTGAACGCTCGCAAGGCCTCCTGCATTTCGTCCGTGAAGGCGTCCTTGCCGGGCTTGTACCCGTGGAAGTATTCCGCATAAGCCTCCACGGCGGTCAATGTTGGGAGATAAGCCGCCTTTCGGTCGGCCATCAGGCGAAAGACCTCCGCCGTTCCTGCATAACCATGCTCCAGCGTATCGACGCCCGCCTGGATAGCCCGCCGCATTCCCTCAGCCGTCGTGGCGTGGGCCGCCACCAGGCGCCCGGCGGAGTGCGATTCGTCAACCAGCGCGCGCAACTCCTCGATGCTGAAGGTGGGAACGGCCTTGCGGCCGGGGCCGCGGTCGTAATCGGCGTAAACTTTGATCCAATCGGCCCCCATGCCGGCTTGCTCCCGCACCGCGCGGAGGATCTCGGGGATGCCGCTGGCTTCCTGCGCGCCCTTGGGCAGAGTGACATTTTCCGCGAAACCGAAGGGGCCGGGTCCGTAACTCGCGGTGGCCACGATGGCCTTGGTAGAGGCCAGCAGGCGCGGGCCGGGTATCATCCCCTCCTGGATCGCGCGTTTGATGGATAAATCCGAGTAGCCCGCCCCTTCGGTGCCCAGGTCGCGCAGGAGAGTAAAGCCCGCCTGCAGCGTGTTCCGCGCGTGAATCACGGCCCGCACCGACCGGTAAGCCACCGGTTCCTGGAGGACCTGGTCGTCCCACAGTCTCTCACTGTAGGGATGCAGGAACAGGTGCGAATGGATGTCCATCAACCCGGGCAGCAGCGTGGTGTCCCCCAACTCGACTCGGACGGTATCGGGCGGGGCGCTGATTTGGGAGGCGGGGCCAACGGCGGCTATCCTGTTGCTGGTCACCAGCACGGACCACCCTGCGTGGGTCTGGCCGTCCTCCGCATCGAAAACGCGCGCGGCCACCAATAATAGCGGGGTTCTCATGGCCTCCCCCGAGTCTCCGCGCCCGGCCTCCGCGCCGGCCGCCTGCCCGGCCAGTACACCGAGCAGGAGGAGGCCAAGCCAAAATGCGTGTGGATTCATGCGTTGGAAACTTCCACCTGGCCCTGCGATTGTCAAGGTCTGCCCCGCCTCCCCTCGAAATCGGCATGACCGTCGCACAGAGCGGAGGGTAGGAAAAGAACTGAAGGGCGAAGTCTTAACCGCTAATCCTCTAATCGCTAATGGGGTTTTTATTAGCGTGGATTAGCGGTGGATTAGCGGTTCATTTCTTTCGGACTTCAACGAACGCTTGCCAGGCGGGCCAAAAGATGCAACGGTTTCGGGCATGAACACTGTAACGTCACTCAAGACTGTCAAAGGCAACACCAAGTCATTGGTTGAAGCGGAATTGGCGCGCACGGGCGGAGTGCTGCGGCTGGCGCCCAATTGGGTGCCCCGCTCCTTCCTGCAACCGGGCCTGCGCATCAAACTGCATCCCGATGACATTTATGCTTACGGCGCCAATCGCGGCGGCATTGACGAGCGCTGGTTCGCCTCCACCACGGAAGCCGCCAACGAAGGCCGCGTGCCCGACGAGGGCCTGAGCTACTGTGTCACCTCCAAGGAACGATTCACATTGCGCAAGGCGGTCGAAGACTGCGGCGCCACGCTCGTGGGCAAGGCCATCTGGAAAAAGTATGGCCGCTGGCCGGTCTATTCGAAGTTCTTCGACAACATGGGGCCGATTCCTCACCACATGCACCAAAACGCCGCCCAGGCCAAGCTCGTGGGCCAGGAGGGCAAACCCGAGTCCTACTACTTTCCCCCCCAGCACAATTACATTGGAGACAATTTCCCCTACACGTTCTTTGGCCTCGAACCCGGCACCACCAAGGCCCAGGTCAGAAAATGCCTCGAGGACTGGAACAAAGGAGACAATGGCATCCTGGACCTCTCGAAGGCGTATCGGCTCAAGCCCGGCACCGGTTGGCTGGTCGGCCCATGCATCCTCCACGCCCCCGGCTCCCTCTGCACTTATGAACCCCAGTGGGGCAGCGACGTCTTCGGCATGTACCAAAGCATGGTCGAGGGCCGCTATGTTCCCTGGGACCTGCTGGTCAAGGACATGCCCAAGAACAAACACCACGACCTGGACTTCATCGTGGAGCAAATTGACTGGGAAGCCAACGTCGACCCAAACTTCAAGGACAACCACTACCTCGAACCGATTGCCGACAACGGCACGGCTGACAAGGGCTACGTGGACCGCTGGATTGTTTACGGCAAGATCAACGGTGAGCAACTCTTCAGCGCCAAAGAACTGACGGTGGAACCGGGCGTCAACTGCCTCGTCAAAGACAACGGCGCCTCCGGCCTGATCTGCGTTCAGGGTGTAGGCAAGATCAACGGCCAACCCCTCAACAGCCCCAAACTGATCCGCTTCACCGAATTGACCGAGGACGAGTACTTCTGCTCCGAAGAGGGCGCGCGGGCCGGCCTGACCTTTGAAAACACCAGCCAAACAGAACCGCTCGTCTGCCTGCGTTACTTCGGCCCGGAGGTCAATCCCCAGGCGCCCGCCCTTGGGGCCTATAAGTGCTCCTGAGGCTGCATCGCCCTTTTGTAGGCGGCGAGGTAATTGTCAGCGGTGCGGGCCCAGGAAAAATCGACCGTCATTGCATTGGCGCGAAAATGGGCGAGGGCTTCCGGCTCCTGAAACAACACCAGGGCCTTGCGGATGGCCTTGGCGAGGGCTTGGGCCGAGTATTCGTTGAACTTGATGCCATCGGCGCGCGGCGCGTCCTCCCTCGCATCAACCACCGTGTCGTCCAACCCGCCGGTGGCTCGGACGATGGGGATGGCGCCGTAGCGCAGGGCGTACATTTGGTTGAGACCGCACGGCTCGAAACAGGAAGGCATCAGGAAGAAATCGCACCCGGCTTCGATCCGGTGCGAGAGGCGCTCGTCGAATCCAATCCGCACTGCCACCTGGGACGGAAACCGCCGGGCAAGGTCCTGGCAGGCCCGCTCGAATTCGGGGCTGCCAGTGCCCAGGAGGACGAATTGAAGATTGGCGCTGACCATCTCTTCCAGGGCGCCCAGGAGGATGTCGATCCCTTTTTGCCCGACAAGCCGTCCGATGTTGCCAAAGAGGGGCACGGCTGCGTTGGGCGGCAGCCCAAATTCCTTCTGCAACTCGAGTTTGCCGGCCAACTTACCGCTGAGGTCCCGGAGGCTGTATGGGTGCGGAAGAAAAGGATCGTTAGTGGTATCCCATTCCTGGTAATCGACGCCGTTGAGAATGCCGAAGAGTGCGTCTTGCCGCCGGCGCAGCAGCCCATCCAACCCGCAGCCGAATTGGTCGGTGGTGATTTCCCGGGCGTAGCCGGGGCTGACGGCGGTGATGACATCGGCGAAGGCAATGCCGGCCTTGAGGCAATTGACCTTGCCATAGAACTCAACGCCATCGGGGTTGAAATAGTCCCACGGCAAGTTGGCCAGGGCATATTGGCCTGGCGGGAACTGGCCCTGGTAAGCGAGGTTGTGGATGGTCATGCAGGTCGCCGGCACGCCCTTGCCCTCGGGCTGGCGCCGCTGATGCCGAATGAAGAGCGCCGCAAAGCCAGTCTGCCAGTCATTGAGGTGGAGCACCTCCGGTTCCCAGGCCAGGTGCAGCGCCAGGTGCGCAATGGCTTTGGAGAAGAACAGAAATCTCTCGGCGTTGTCCGGGTAATCCGCGCCGTGGGTCTGGTAAAGCGAGGACCGCTGGTAAAACTCGGGTTGATCGATGAAATAGACAGTCAAGCCCGGGTGCGGTTCCAAAGTCCACACCTCGCCGTGGAACCGGGCCAGGCCGAGCGGAAAATCCAGCGGAAAATCCAGCGGCTTGAGTCCGCCAAATCGCTCGCGAACCCCCAGGTAAAGAGGGGTCACAAGCCCTACGCGGTGCCCGGCCTGCGCGAGGGCCTTGCCCAATGCTCCCGCCATGTCGGCCAACCCGCCGGTTTTTGAATACGGATGGACTTCGCTGCTGGCCAGGAGGAGCCTCAAGCGCAAATCCTTTCGGCCTTGAGATAGTCCCTCAACGGAGGGGGGATGAGGAGGCTCCCGTCGGCTTGCTGGCAGGTCTCGACCAGCGCCACGAACAGGCGCGCCAAAGCAGTGCCGCTCCCGTTCAAGAGGTGCGGAAACCGGTTCTCACCCGTTTCGCTCTTGAAGCGGAGATTCATGCGGCGGGCCTGGAAATCTTCGCAATTCGAGACGCTCGAAACCTCCAGATAGCTTCCCTGGCCCGGCGCCCAGACCTCGATATCGTAGGTCTTGGCGCTGGCGAACCCCATGTCGCCCGAGCAGAGCAGAACGACCCGATAATGCAAGCCCAGCGCTTTCAAGACCCGCTCGGCATCCTCCAGCATTTTCTCGTGCTCTTCATACCCGTGCTCGGGCTTGACAATCTTGATCAGCTCGACCTTGTCGAACTGATGCACCCGAATCATGCCGCGCGTTCCAACGCCCGCCGCGCCGGCCTCTCCGCGGAAGCAGGGTGTGTAGGCGCAGTAACAGATCGGCAATTGCCTCTCCGCGAGGATTTCCTCGCGATGGAGGTTGGCGACCGGTGTCTCGGCCGTCGGGATGAGGTAGAGTCTGCCGAGCGTGGCGGCATCCAGGCCCTCCTGCACGGCGTAATATTGGTCGGCAAACTTCGGGAATTGCCCCACTCCCTCGAGGCATTGGGGTCCGACCATGAACGGGGGCGAGACTTCGGTGTAGCCGTGCTCGCGGGTGTGAAGGTCCAGGAGGAACTGGATGAGGGCCCGCTCGAGCCGGGCGCCCCAGTGGGTAAAGAGGACAAAACCGCTGCCCGAGATCTTGGCCGCCCGGGCGAAATCGACCAGCCGCAGGCTCTCGCAAAGCTCGACATGTGATTTGGGCTGAAACGGGAACACCGGCTTCTCCAAGTGGACGCGAACCACCGGGTTGTCCTGGGCCGTCTTGCCTGCCGGCACCGATTCGTGCGGCAAATTCGGCATCCGAAGCATCAATTGCTCTCGGGCCGCTCCCGCCGCCGCCGCCGCCTGGTCCAACTGCGTAATCCGCGCGCCCAAATCCCGCGTCTCGTTCTTCCTGGCCTCCGCCTCGGCGAACTTCTTTTGGCCCATGAACGCGCCGATTTCCTTCGTGACCCGGTTGCGCTGCGCCTTGAGCGACTCGACCTCGCGCAATGCCTCGCGCCGCTGCCCGTCGAGCATCAGCAATTCATCAATGCGGGCGTCATCCCCTGCCCCCCGGCTGGCGAGGCGTTGGCGCACAAAATCGGGCCTCTCCCGAATCAGCTTTATGTCCAGCATCCGCAAATTATACGGACGGCGGATTCCCGGGCAAGATTGTAAAGTCGCGGCCTGCCCCAAAGTCACGCCGGCGAAGGAAAGGAGTCGGGCGCATTTCAGCTTTGTCGACCTCCCCCCGAGTCTCATTGACACCGCCGCTTCAGCGCGGTGTTACGAGCCGAACGAGCGAATCTCAACCGTTTCTAACGGTTTTCGTCCTACGGTGACCGCCGCGCTCGATAAGGTGCGAATTCTCTTTGTAACCTTTCGAGCCGAATGCTTCTTGTAATGATTGAATATGAAAACTGTGTCTTTGTCGGTCGGAGGACCCGGCGGTCCATTTCATGGGCCGCGCTTTCGGGCCTCTTCGTCAGCAGCCCGGTTTTCAACCCAATCTCGAACCTGAGAAGACTTCGTCAGCAATCGGCATCGGGCCAAGGGCGGACCGCCGCGCCAAAGCCAGCCGCTGCCCGCCACGGCTTCACCTTGATCGAACTGCTGGTGGTCATCGCGGTGATTGCCGTCCTCGCCGCCCTTCTGCTTCCTGCCTTGGCCAGGGCGAAGGCAAAAGCCCGGCTGGCGCTCTGCCGAAGCAACATGCACCAACTGGGGCTCGGCATCGGCTTCTATGCCGACGACCACGATTATTACTTTCCCCCGTCCATCTTTGCCGGTCCTGGTATCCTGACCATCGACAACTGGTGTGCATTCGAGGACGGGGCCTACCCGCTCAATGGCATCGCCAGCCCCATTCATGCCGAGGCGGGTTCGGCTTTTACTTACGTCACGAGTCTGCCCCGGGTTTATCTTCCCGACCCCTCCAAAACTTTTTCGATCCCTGGGGTTGGGCCTGGAATCCTGGCCGATCCGCAGCAGACCAATCTCTACCCGGTCTATTGGTGCCCCGACACGGGGCAGACCGGCCAGTTGAGCCGCGTCACTTACGATATAAACGAGCTTCTTGACTACACTTCCCAGGGTCCCCCCGGCACACGCCAAACGGCGGTCGTGAATCCGGCCAAAAAGATCCTGCTCATAGACAGGACCCTCCCAGATACGCTCGCTGTCGAGTGGAATGGAAATGATTGTCGACGGGATTGGCTCACGTCGCGCAACCAAATCCGGCATGGCGGCCTGTTCAATGTCGTGTTCGCCGATCAACACGCCGAGACGCTCAAGTGGGCCTGGGCCCATCAGGTTGAGATCACCCCCAGCCTGGTCAACGAATACCTTAAGCCTACAACATACTGACCGTCCCGGACGGACATCGCTCCGCTCAGGACGCCGATGTTTGAACTTCGGCCGGGCAGACGCCCTTTGCTTCGCAGACACGATCCACCCTGATGTAGCGTTCCGCGCTCTTTCGGTGGACTTTTTCCATCTGATTTCGTGGTGAAACGGGAAGCGATGGCGGGCTTTTGTGTGGTAGTCATGTCGGTTTGGCCCGTGGAGGTTTTTACACAATGGGGTGTGGGGGTTTTTGAGGTTTAATCGCGTGGAGTTTCGTCGCAATGGGGCGCCTGGGACTCAGAACAGGAATGCCTCGTGGCGGCGATCCTGTGCCAGACGCAGGCGCATTTGCGGCGAGCGGCGGGCGCGTTTGAGGGATAACTCCAGGACCAGCAAAGCCTGGTCCAGAGGGCAGTCGTAGAGCTGGGGCGCTTGACCAAGGACTTCGGCCACCAGGCGGTGAGCGATGTCGAGCTTTTCCAGGACGGAAAGTTCCAGTGGCATAGGCGGCTTTAGCGGAGGGTTTCTTTAAGTTGGCGCAGTTGTTCCAAGGCGCGCTGGCGGCCCCGCTCCTGCTGGGCGGGCGAACAGGTCGGCGGCCGTAGCGCCATTGGGGTTTTGGCCGGTGGCGGGGCGCTAAGCCGGACCCGGCTGAGGTTGAGGTCCTCCTCGAAACGGTCGCGATGGAGGAGGTTGGAGACCTTGAGGGCGCCGATGTTGCGACGCTCAGCGCGGATTTCGCGCTGGAGGTAGAGGATGACGCACAAGAAGGTGGGCAGGGCCTTGCCGCCCTGGGCGGGTTGCAAATAGGGCCCCGGGGAGAAGTCGGTCATCCGAGGTCATGGACAAAAGGCGCCTCGAAGCACTTGGTGGCCCCACCCAGGGGTTGGCGCAGTTGGGCCCGGCGCGCCTTAGTGTGCAGTTCATGTTCGCGGAGAAAGCGGTAGATGGAGTTGAGCCAGGGCAGTTGAGGGTCCTGCTCGAACCAGCGCCGGTAGAGCACCTTGACTGGCACGGCCAGATGAGCCTGAGTCTGTTCGAGCGCCCATTTTTGCTGTTGCGGGCTGAGGATGCGGGGTTGGCCCTTGTCGGTGCGTTCCTTAGGACTCAGCGCGGCGAAGCCGCCGTGCTGGTAGT
>Ga0181533_1000442_pt1 | contig 55059 bp, 44 predicted proteins | sample PEATcosm2014_Bin_45_FD_119772 | JGI IMG/M metagenome (GOLD analysis project Ga0181533, IMG submission 119772) | Peatland microbial communities from MTU Mesocosm Facility, Houghton, MI, USA - PEATcosm2014_Bin11_60_metaG | ecosystem: Environmental > Terrestrial > Soil > Wetlands > Peat | place... | reverse complement strand
TCGTTCCGATAGTACCATTGTCGGGGTCAGCCTGGCAACTGGTCAGATTCTCACCGATCCAAAAAACATCCCCGTTCCGGGAACCTCTTTCTATAATATTTTTTACAATTATCCGTGCCTGGTCCTTCCAACAGGCATTGATAACCTTACAACCTCAGCTAAAATTGACATTTTTCCTGACCCGGCACAGACCTATTTAACGATTAGATTTCAGGACATATTTGACCGGTTAAAATTTATTGAGATCTTTGACATGCATGGTAGAAAAGTCTTCCAAACCCAATCAGACACTGACAATATTTTATTAGATATTGAAAATTATCCTTGTGGGGTTTACACCATAAAGGTTAAAACAGGAACTGCAAATTATATCTCAAAGTTTTGTAAAATTGATTAATAAATAAGATTACAAGTTAATTATCAGTCAGGAATTTCAGGTTTATGGATTCTCAATTTCATTTTAGTTTTAAGATTGTAGATTTACCCGCCAATATTTGACTTGTAATATATTCATTTCTTTGTGACGAAATTTACAATGCAGGATTGACTTGAACCCTTTTTGAGCCCTTAATGAGCCGTTTGAGCGCATTATGAGCCGATTATTTTTTTAACACGTAAATTGTTCCTGCACCAGTTAATCCGTGTTTTTCAAACAATTTAAATTTTTCAACTAATTCAGATAAGTCTCTTGAAACAGTCCCTTTAGAGATATTATTTAGCGCTTGAAAATCGGAATTTGAAATCTGACCTTTCTCTTTAACAAAATGAACCACTTTCAATTGACGGTGATTGAGACCAAGTTTCTCCGCTGGCCAATGTGGCAGAAATGTGAAAAAAACCGATAAACACTGATAATCAGTGTTTTCTTTATTTCTGCATGTGACAGCGTAAGTAATAAGATGGAAGAAAATATTTGATTTCCGGTGGCTTACCTGGTGGGCTAATAAAACTTTCCAAATATCCAGAAAACGTTGATCCTGACTTTAATCTTGTAAACACCTGACCGAAAACGTATTTACCCTGCTTGATGGATATGATGATACGCTTGGATCATAAATATTCATTCCATGAGCCCATGCCTGTGTGCTGCTTCGGGGTGTCGACGACCAGAAAAAGGTTGCAAAGCCATGGAAGTCCCAGCTACTGTTGAAATAGTTGTCGCCTGACATAAGGGCATTGAATCCTGAATATCCTGAATACTTCAGCGGGCTGCCTGCAAAGGCATTGTTTACATAATTGGCAAATAATGTGTTCCATTCATTGTCGGTCGGAATGTGCCAGCCGGGAGGACAAAAGCCCTGGTCTCCCGGGGTGTCATCATATTGCATGAGTTCGTCCCACTGGTAAAGCCCTCCCTGGCTGGTGCAGTTAGCCGGGTTGTTGTTGTAACAGTATTTTTCAAATATACAGTTGTCCCTTTGGTCCTGTGTGGAGACAAGGGTGGTTCCATAGTTCAGGTTTGCTGCCATCCAGCATTGTGATCCGATCTGTACTGTGGCATATACTTTATTGTCACGGATGTCTGTCAGGAAATTTCCACAGCTGAATACCGGTGCGGACTGCACGATGATGTGAATGGTTTTACTTGCCGTGCACATGGCGGCATTGGTATATGTGTAGGTGATGGTCTTTGTGCCTGTCCCTGCTGCCGATGGCGTAAAGATGCCTGTCGCCGGGGTGACTCCAGGGCCAGAGTATATGCCGCCCAATGGAATACCCCCCCTGAGCCTGATTGGCTGTGCATTGACAGATGTGATGGTGTCAAAGCAGGAGGTGAAGGTAACTGTTAAACTTCCTCCGGCCCCGTTCATGATGATGTCGGCAGAGCTTGCAGGATTACCTGAGACACAAGCCAGGGAAGATGTCATGATGCAGCGGATGCTGTCATTATTGGCAGGGTTATAGGTGTATGTTGCTGAGTTTGTGCCGGCATTGACCCCGTTGACTTTCCACTGGTAGGAAGGATTTGCTCCCCCATTCGCCGGTGTTGCAGTAAAGGTGATTGATGATCCCGGGCAAAAGGGATTTGAAGATGCAGCGATGGTGACTCCTGCCGGCAGCGTGTTGTTCACCACCATAAAGATCTGGTTACTGGTTGCAGGGTTGCCGGTAGGACAGGCTATATTTGAAGTCAGCACACAGGTCACTGCATCACCATTCAAAGGATTATATGAATAGGTCGGACTATCGGCTCCTACATTGACGCTATTGACTTTCCACTGGTAAGCCGGTGCAGCTCCCCCATTTACAGGTGTAGCCGTAAATGTGACGGATGACCCGGTACATGTAGGGTTGGCGGAAGCGACAATTGAAACGCTGACCGGTAAGGCCCCACTTACCGTCATCGTGACCGTGTTGGATGTTGCCGGGTTGCCTGTAGGACAGGCTATATTTGAAGTCAGCACACAGGTCACTGCATCATTGTTCAAAGGAATATATGAATAGGTCGGACTATTGGTTCCCTGATTGATGCCATTTACCTTCCACTGGTATGAGGGTCCTGCTCCACCATTGACGGGGGTGGCAGTAAAGGTGACGGAAGTACCTGAACATACAGGGTTGGCGGAAGCGCTGACAGAAACACTTACAGGTGAACTTGGATTCACCGTCATCGTGACCGTGTTGGATGTAGCAGGGTTGCCGGTGGGACAGGCTATATTTGAAGTCAGCACACAGGTCACCGCATCATTGTTCAAAGGAATATATGTATAGGTAGCGCTGTTAGGGCCAACAGGCAACCCATTTACCTTCCACTGGTATGACGGTCCTGCTCCACCATTGACGGGGGTGGCAGTAAAGGTGACGGAGGTGCCTGAACATACAGGATTGGCAGAAGCACCGATTGAAACGCTGACCGGCGAGTCGGCATTGACTGTCATCGTGATCGTGTTGGATGTTGCAGGACTGCCTGTCGCGCAGGTCGCACTTGAGGTCAGCACACAGGTCACTGCATCATTGTTCAAAGGAGTATATGAATAGGTAGGAGTGTTAAGGCCAACAGGCAATCCATTGACTTCCCATTGGTAAGCTGGTGCAGCTCCCCCATTTACAGGTGTGGCTGTAAATGTGACGGATGACCCGGTACAGGTGGGGTTGGCAGAAGCGCCAATTGAAACGCTGACCGGCAAGGCTGCACTAACCGTCATCGTGATCGTGTTGGATATTGCAGGATTGCCTGTAGGACAGTCTATATTTGAGGTCAGCACACAGGTCACCGCATCACCGTTCAAAGGAATATATGAATAGGTATCACTGTTGGTGCCAACAGGCAACCCATTGACTTTCCACTGGTAAGAAGGAGCAGCGCCTCCATTTACGGGTGTGGCTGTAAATGTGACAGTTGTCCCGGTGCAGGTGGGATTTTCTGAGGCAACTATTGAAATGCTGACAGGGGAAGATGGATTAACCGTCATCGTGACAGTGTTGGATGTTGCAGGGTTACCGGCAGGGCAGGCTATATTTGAAGTCAGCACACAGGTCACCGCATCATTGTTCAAAGGAATATATGAATAGGTAGCGCTGTTAGGGCCGACAGGCAACCCATTTACCTTCCACTGGTATGACGGTCCTGCTCCTCCGTTGACGGGGGTGGCAGTAAAGGTGACAGAAGTACCTGAACAAACAGGATTGGCACTTGCTGCAATAGAGACGCTGACCGGCGAATTTGCATCTACTGTCATCGTGACAGTATTGGATGTTGCAGGGTTGCCGGTAGGGCATGTCGCATTTGAAGTCAGCACGCAAGTCACTACATCACCATTCAAAGGAATATATGAATAGGTGGCACTGTTAGGGCCGACAGGCAAACCATTGACTTCCCACTGGTAGGCCGGTGCAGCTCCCCCGTTTACAGGTGTAGCTGTAAATGTGACGGATGTACCCGCACAGACGGGATTTGAAGAAGCGGCAATTGAAATGCTGACTGGTACGGACGGGGTAACCGTGACGGTTATGCCGGTCCTTGAGGCACTTGCAATGCAGGTACTATCCTGGACATAATAAGTGGTAGTGGTTGTCAATACCGGCGTTGTATAACCGGATCCACCGCCAAGGTACGTACCACCGGTTGCTGCGCTATACCAGCCGAAAGTTCCGGCGCCACTTGCACTGAGCGTAGTGCTGTTTCCACTGCATATCGTCATGTTGGCAGGAGGGGTGGTATTTACAGGTGAAGAAGGTGCCACACATGGGGTATATTCCCAAAGGTCGTCTGCATATCCGTCCACGCCATAACCTGTACCGAAATACCCTTTTGTCGCCGTACTGAAAGCAGCAACGGACTGTTGTCCATCTCCCGGATAATTGGCTTCCCGGGTCCAGGTATCAGAAGCAGGATCATATTGCCAAAAGTCGATTCTCAGAAAGGTACCGTCATAACCTGTTCCGGCATATCCTTTTGAGCCGATAGTCATGCCCCTGGCATAGCCAATCGGGCCTCCTCCATAATCTGATTTCTGTGTCCAGGCATTTGTTGTCGTATCGTATGCCCAAAAGTCACTGACATATGACAATGATGTATCAAGACCTGTGCCGATGTACCCTTTACTCCCGACGCCAAATCCGATAGCAATTTCCCTGCCAGTTCCACCGAAACTGGCTACTTCGGTCCAGGTATCTGAAGAAGGATTGTACTGCCAGAAGTCACGCCTTAAGCTGTTGTCATTTCCCGTTCCGACATATCCTTTGTTCCCGATAGTGAAACCAACGGCAACATAGCGAGGGGTTCCTCCGAAAGGAGTAACCTCGGTCCAGGCATTAGCTGAAGTATCATACTTCCAAAAGTCGCTCCAGATGTAATTGCTGGTGTCTAACCCGGTTCCGATATACCCGTAAGCCCCGATGCTAAAACCAACGGCCCCGTATCTTGGAGTACCTCCGAAATTGGCTTTCTGGGTCCAGGCATTGGTAGTAGTATCATATTCCCAAAAATCATTTTTTAAACTATCATTCTCGTCCTCACCAGTTCCCACGAATCCTTTGGTACCTATACAGAAACCAACAGCCAGCCAGCGCGCCATTCCCGGGAAATTGGCTTTCTGTGTCCATGTATTGGGAGCCTGTGCTAAAGATTCAGTGGCACAGGAAAAGAAAAAAATGAATGCTGAAAAAAGATAAATCTTTTTCATAAGCAATGGGCTTCTTAGGGTGCCTTAAATAACTTATTCATTGAGATCATCAGGAGAATGCAACGCACTTATAATCTGTAAAAATAAATACAAATTTTGAATTGACCACCTCCATCCGACAACTTTTAATCATTATTTCGCACACTTTTGATCAAATTTTCTCTCCTCACACCTTGCCGGTTTCCCGAAAATTCATAATTTTGGCGTTCATTTCACAAAATCATCATTAATTCATTTTATCAATAATAACTTAAACAAAAAAGAGTAACACATGGAAAACAAAAAAGCTGATCTTGCTGGTCCCGGAATAGGCGACTATGCCGACCTGGTAAACGTCCTTCCAAAGGATTATGCATCATTACTGAATCGCAAGGAGACACAGAATGCACTTACTGCCGTCAAGCAGTACATTGAAGAGAACCTTTGCAAGGAACTGAACCTGATAAGGGTTGAATGTCCTCTGATCGTTGATGTGGAAAGCGGAGTCAATGACTACCTGGATCGTGATGGGTCGAGAACACCTATTCAATTCCACATTAAGAACGACTATGACAAGCATCCCATCGATGCACAGGTAGTTCAGGCCGCCACAAAATGGAAGAGAATGGCATTGAGACAATTCGACATGAAGCCCGGAGAGGGTCTTTACACTGATATGCGTGCTGTACGCAAGGATTATTTCCTCGATCATGACCACAGCGCTTATGTAGATCAGTGGGACTGGGAACTGGTTATCACAAAGGAGCAGCGGAACCTGCAATTCCTCACCGGCGTGGTTGAAAAGCTCTGGAAAGTACTGAAAGGCGCCGAAGTTCATGCACAGACTCTTTTCCCAAAACTGAAAAGCAACAAATATCCCAGCCTGCCCGACCAGATCAAGTTCCTGCATGCTGAAGAGATCCTTGACATGTATCCTACCATGCCGAGGAAGCAGCGTGAGACGGCAATCCTCCAGAAGTACCCGGCCGTATTCATTTATGGTATCGGCTGGACGCTGAAAGATGGCTATCCTCATGAAATGAGGGCGGCCGATTATGATGACTGGGTGACCCCGACCGTTTCTGCAGATGGAAAGCCGATGCACGGGCTCAATGGCGATATCCTTGTATGGAACCATGTCACACAGCGCCGTCACGAGCTTTCTTCCATGGGTATCCGTGTGAATCCCGAGACCCTGAGGCAGCAGCTTGAGCTTACCAAACAGCTGGACTTCCTCAATTTCCCTTATCATAAGGCAATTATCAACAATGAATTACCCCTCAGCATAGGAGGCGGCATCGGGCAGTCGCGTACTTACATGGCCCTTCTGAAGAAGGCACATCTTGGCGAATGCAGTGTTACCGTATGGCCAAAGATCCTCAAGGATATGTGTCATGAGAAGAATATCCATGTACTGGAATAATTGATAATTGATAATTGACGATTAATTATTGATCAGATTCAGGAACGGCAGGTACAGAAGGAGAGGGGAGGGGTTGGAGAGAGAGAGAAGATTTTGATAGCTCCTTTTGTACCTGTCGTGTTTTTTTATCCTGATTGGAAACCGTAGATAATTTCCCTACCTTTGCGCGCTCAAAGGAGTTGCAGGATGAATTCCATTCTTCAGGCCGGTGAAATAGGGGTTTGAGGGGAAAATAATATTCTATGTTTGATTTTGAAAAGTTGGATGTTTACCAGGTAGTGAGGGATCAGAACCTTAAGGTCATGAATATCCTTAAGGTGAATACAGCGATAGAGCCATACCTGATGGAGCAGTGGAAGAGGGCGAGTCTGAATATTTTACTGAACCTGGCGGAGGGTACGGGAAGGATGACGGATAGCGATAAGATGCATTTTCTGACGATTGCGAGGACGAGCGTATTTGAATCAGTTGCCATCCTGGATCTGTTAAAATCGATGAATGTGATCGACGAACCGACCTTTCAGGAGCTCTATAACGGGTATGAGAAGAGCTCGAAGATGTTGTTGGGGATGTACAGGAGCCATACAAAGTGAACAGCAAGAGACAAAAACGCGTTACGCGTTACGAAAAACAGTGATAAATTATAAGGGAAAAGGAGGATTTAGAAACAGGATAATAAGTAATTACGGGGTATAGCGTAGCCCGGTTCATCGCGCCTGCTTTGGGAGCAGGAGGTCGCAGGTTCGAATCCTGCTACCCCGACAACAAAAAAGCCTTGTACAAAGTCAAGGCTTTTTTTGTTGAATCCCCCTTCATCAGGATCGCCGTCAGGCAATCCTGGTACCTGAGGGAAACGGTCAAATTGACCCCCATAACCTAAGTAATCTGACCATCTTAAATGAATTAGTATCAAACTAATACAGTGGTCAGACTCAACCGGCACAAGGTGGTCAGACATTTCGGTTTCTCCAGCCAATAACTTCTTTATTGCAGTTATATGTTTGTTTATAAGCTTGTTGAAAAAAGCGACGGTAAAGGATCAGTACAAAATCATCCTGTTTTGAATCAGGAAAACTAAAGGATACCATACCCCCATGGCAGGGTTATTCATTTTAAGGATCATTCTGCCACAATCTTACCTTTCATTACCGGATGAATAGCACAATAATAATCTGAACTTTGTATAACCGCCATCTTCCATGAGCCACCTGAAGGTATAGCAGATGAGGTCCATGGTTTGTTACTCAATTCCGTGACACAATGCGCCACCAGATCGTGATTTATCCAATTTTTTCCTTGTTTTTAAGTTGTCATTTTATTAAATATATAATACAAAATTAAGGTGTGAATAATAAAATCCGTTAACACTGAATTTTGTTCAGAAACTCTTATTGAGTGCTTTGGAGGCATATACTATGATATTTGCAGGGATTTCCATTTTCGATCTGATCACTCTGACCAGCTGCTTCAGTTCCTCCGGGTCGTCTTCTGTTATGAGTTCCGACAGTACATGGTGCGCCCCCTGGCTTAAATAGAAAAAATTACTTCTGGCAATCATTGCTTCCAGGAGTGGCCTTATGCTGTCCCTTCCGATCCTGATCAGTGCCTCGGCAGCAATCCATCGTATTTCATTCTCACTGTCCTCCAGCATATCGATCATGACCGGTATGGACGATTTATGACCAATCAATTCTGCAACCTTAACGGCCTCCTTACGGATTATTTTATGATCTGATTTCATCAATCTGTTCATGACAGGAAGAATCGCTTCTCCTTTCCTTACAAGATCCCTCCTTGCCTTCAGGTGACGTTCCCTGTCATTAACAGCAATCAATCCTGATAAGCTTGATAATATCCTGGCGGGAACCCCAAGATGCTTAAATTCATTTTCAATTTTTTCCCTGACGATTATGTTCATGATCCGGCTATTAATTTTTAAACTTTAACTGTGAATGATCCAATACTTTATAAAACCTGACTTTCAGAAAATCAGTAATAATGAAGGCGACCATGGCATAACCCCAGACGAAAAATGCCAGGGACCATCCCATGGCCGGCAGGAGAATCCCGTAAACAGTGATGAATGTCGCAATGAGCTGTGTTATTATCACAGCCAGCAGGAGTGGCAGTGCAGGCTTAACTGTCCAGAAATTCCTTCTTGTACGTGCCACAAATACCGTCAAATGGCCTCCTACCGAGAGCTTGAGGTAGATAAACGATTGAAGCACAGCAGTGCTGAGGTGAAACAGTTCCTTGCCGATGAAAAAAATACCGAATGAGCTGAATACACCGATGATTCCGAGGAAAGTGGCTATCCCCAGAGTTGAGCGCATGTTCCACCGGTTGGGTGTGTTTGAGTATAAGACGTTGTCATAGGAAATCGAGATGATGGGTGCATCATTCAGGATGGCAAGTAGGACTATCATGAGTGCTGTGACAGGATAAAACCGGAAGGTGATGATGGCAAGGGTAATGAACAGGATGACCCTGATGGTTTCCGCAATACGGTATATCGCGTAGTTCTCCATCCTTTGAAATATTTTCCTGCTCTCTTTGATCGCGTCAATGATCACGGATAGTCCCGGTTTGGTGAGCACGATGGCTGCAGCGGATTTTGCCGCATCCGTAGCTCCTGCCACGGCGATCCCCACATCTGCCTTTTTCAGGGCAGGGGCGTCATTTACTCCATCGCCGGTCATCCCGACAATATGGTCGCCGCTCTGAAGCAGTTCTACTATATGAAACTTATGTTCAGGATAAACCTGGGCAAAGCCGTTGGCGTTCTCAACTAATCTTTTGGCTTGCCTGTCAGACAGATTAAGAAAAGACTCTGGCGGCAGGATGTTGGTCTTCAGGCCGATCAGATTCGCGGTTTCCTTAGCTATGGCGGTGTGATCGCCGGTGACCATCTTAACTTCCACTCCCATATCCTGGGCGGTTTTTATGGTCGCTGCCGAATCTTCCCTTGGCGGATCATATAGTGGGATAAGGCCCACATAACTCCACAAGCCGTCTTTACCGGTCCTGGCGACGCCCAATGCCCGGTACCCTTTTTCTGCAAACAGGTCAATATTTTTTTCTACTTCGGCAGCAATGCTTTCTTTATTGCTGATGAGATCCAGGATGGCCTGCGGAGCACCTTTCGAGACCTTGAAAGTCGTACCGTCCTTACCCTCTATGGTTGCCTCTGTCCGCTTTGAGACAGGGTCAAAAGGAGTGAACTTACCGGTAACATAAAAGTCCGGCTGGCCGGATATCTCCTTTATGGCTGAAGCTTTACTGAATATTGCGTTGTCGATCGGATCCCTGTTTGCTTTATTGGATGAGAGCATTGCATAAAGGAATACATGATTTGCATCGAATCCGCCCATCGGAACCACTTCCGCCACTGTAAGATCATTTTTGGTGATCGTTCCGGTCTTATCTGCACAAAGAATGTCCATTCCGGCCATTTCCTCGATAGATGACAACTTGCTCACAATGGCTTCTTTTTTTGCCAGTGCAATCGCTCCGACTGCCATGGTCACTGAAAGGACTGCAGGAAGTGCAGCAGGTATCGCAGCGACTATCAGTACGAGGGCGAATTGGGAAAATTCCATAAGACTTTCATGTCTGAACAGCGCGACAATAAAAATCAGGATAACAAGGGCAATTGCTAATATTATAATATAATTAGCTATTTTTATGACTGCTTTCTGGAAGTGACTGCGCGATTTAGCTGTTTCCACGAGCTTTGCGGTTTTACCAAAAAAAGTATTCATGCCGGTAGAGACTACAAGGCCGTTCATCTCTCCCTGTCTTATGATAGATCCTGAATAAGCCATGTCGGAAAGTTTTTTGTCGACGGGCAAAGATTCCCCGGTCAGGGCAGATTCATCGATCTGCAGGTATTCTCCCCTGATGAGCTTTACATCTGCCGGAACGATATCCCCAAGCCTTATGATTATTACATCCCCGGGAACAAGTTCGGATGCGTGAATATCCATCCACTTTTTATCCCTGAAGGCCCGTGCCTTTAGCGCCAGCCTCTTCTTCAGGAGCTCGATGGCATTATCGGCTTTGAATTCCTGCCAGAAACCGACAACGGCATTTAAAATGAGAAGAGCAAGGATAATAATGAAATCCGGCCAGTGATGAATGACAGCAGAAAGAATGGCTGCAACCTCAATGATCCCGGGGATAGGTCCCCAGAAACTTTTCAGAAATTTTACAACAGGATTGATCTTGTGCTCTATGATTTCATTCTTTCCATAAAGAGCCAACCGTTTTTTTACCTCAGCATCTGAAAGGCCATTTTCGCTGCTTTCTAATTTCTCATAAAGCTCATTAACAGAGGCCTTTTTAACATATTCAATGGTCATATTGTGATTGTCCATATTTTAAACCTTTTAAAATATCAATGATCCGAATTCACTGATCTTTGAAATAACTTTTATTTTTTGTTCCTGATCTATTCAGATAATTAACCAGACTTTTATCAGTTTCCTGATGCTTCCGGGGCTAATTTTTAGTTCCCCTTTATTCCGCCACGATTGTATGCAGATCGTTTTTACTCCGAATATTTAATAACTTCGACCGGACAGCTATCTGCAGCTTCCTTTACAGCCTGTTCGTAATCTGAATAATTAACTCCTTCGATAACAGTTGCCAGATCTTCTACTACAAAAACTTCAGGACAAATATCCTGGCACAAGCCACAAGCGGTGCAACCGTCTTCTATCCAAACTTTTTTTATAGCCATGATTTTTATTCTTTTTGTTATTTTTTTTATCTGTTTATTGGGCTAGATAGCCACCCTCCATTTCCAATGCTGTTCCTGTCATAAATGTACTATCGTCTGAAGCAAGAAAAATAAATGCAGAGGCAATTTCTTCTGAGGTCCCCAGACGCTTCACAGGGTGCAGGCCGATGATATATCTTTGGAGATCAGTATTTTCCCTTATACCTGCATTTGTAAGTAATGGAGTTTCAACAAATCCGGGACAAAGTGCATTTATTCTTATGCCGTCTGTGGCATATTCAAGTGCTGCAGATTGTGTAAGACCAATTATCCCATGTTTTGCCGCGACATAATGTGAAGAATTGGCAAATCCAACTTTCCCAAAAATAGATGACATATTAACAATGACTCCTTTCTTTTGTTTTGACATCTGAATCAGCTCGTGCTTCATGCAATAGAAAATGCCATTCAGGTTTACATTGATCACTTTCAGCCAGGCTTCTTCACTCATCCCGCCTACTTTATCTGCTTTACCGCCAATGCCTGCGTTATTCAATGCCACATCAAGAGATGAGAAGGTGTTTATCACTTGTTTAATTGCAAATTCGACCTGCTTAAATATTGATACATCGCACTCAACAAAAACCGCCAAATCATTGTAACGCCTGATCTCGTCCATCGTTTTTTCTACTGTATCGGATTTCAAATCTGCGATTGCGATATTTGCCCCTTCTTTTGCAGCAGCAACGGCGCAGGCTTTTCCAATGCCGGATAATCCGCCGGTTATAAATACTGTTTTATTTTCAAGTCTTTTCATTTTTCTATAATTTGTTAAGTCAGCTTTCATCTTTTATGATTCGTAATTCACCAGGTACCTTTTCCTTTTTCCCTAAACTGCTTCTTTGACAATTAATTTCTCATCAACATGCAAATCAGTTAACTGGTTTTGCAGTGCATTCATCATTCCAACCGGTCTTGTTTATTGAAATAGCGGTCGCCTGCCCGGGAATAAAATTATAATGTGAAGGTCTTTCAGTAACTATCAGCAGCACGTCATGGATGATGTGCTGAATTGATCTTATTGTTACAATGTGTTGTTCCATTATACAAAAACTTTTAAGAAACAGGTTATGTATGAGCTTTTTAATTTTAACCAGAGTGAATTACTCATGCCTGTTTCAGGGCAAATACTTCTTTGAGAACCAATGCTTCATTATGCTCTTCATCTTTTGCGCCATAAACCAATGTCACTGCTCCTTTCTTTAACTGGTCCTTCAGAAGTGATGTTGTTTTCTTATTTTTTTTAAGTTCTTCCCGATATCGTTCCCTGAACTCATTCCATCTTGCCGGGTCATGACCAAACCATTTCCGGAGTTCTGTACTTGGGGCGATATCCTTTAACCATAAATCGACGCGTGCTTTTTCTTTTGTCAGGCCGCGTGGCCAGAGCCGGTCTACAAGGATGCGCATACCGTCATCTTTATCCGGATTTTCGTACACTCTTTTTACTTTTATTTTCATTTTCATGTTATTTTATTTGTGGGGTGCCAACCAATAACTTTGTCATTGCCATACGCAAAGATAAGTCAAAAAAGAGATAAAAAGACAAAAATGTCTTTTTATAATTTTCTTTTTGTATCTTTGCAGAAAATCAAAAAGAAAACAGACTATGAAAATAACATCAGAATCAACAGTAGGGGAGGTTGTGAAATTAAATTTCAGGACATCTTCATTATTCCAGGACAACAATATTGATTATTGTTGCGGAGGGGAAAAAACTATTTCTGATGCCTGCAGGGAGGCTGGCATTGATCCGGGGCAGCTGATCACCGAGCTGGAAACATTGGCAGCTCAGAAAGACCCGGATTCTGAATATATCAATGATTTAGGGTTGGAAGAACTATGCAATTATATTGTTAAAAGACATCATAAGTATGTCCGCGAGAACATTCCGTTGCTGAAAAAGAATCTTGAGAAAATTTGCCAGGTCCATGGAGCGCATCATCCTGAACTTAATAAGATCAATGAATTGTTCACTGCTTCTGCTGGAAATTTAACCATGCACATGCAGAAAGAGGAGGTGGTGCTGTTCCCATTTATACAACGGCTGGAATCGGCAAAGAAGGCGAATTCCCCATTGCCCAGTGCCCCGTTTGGCTCCGTTTCAAATCCCATCGCTATGATGGTTGCGGAACATAAGGATGAAGGTGAACGTTTCGATGAGATCTCGGGGCTTTCAAATAATTACCAGCTTCCGGAAGATGCCTGTTCAACTTATGAAGTCACTTTTAATCAGCTCAGGGCTTTTGAAGAGGATCTGCATCGTCATATTCATCTTGAAAATAATATTTTGTTTCCAAAAGCCATTGAACTCGAAAAATAAAACGGATTTTCTTCCGGTCATAAAAGATATAACCAGCAAAATCAAAATTATTAGAAGATGGAAACCATAAATAAGCCCGAAATGGCCCAATTAACAACAGGAGAATCCTTCAAGATATTTCAGGTCAGGGGAATGGCAAGCATGGGAATGCCTTTGCATCACAGCACCGGGGAAGCAATAGTGATAGTTCTGGAAGGCAGTGCGGTTCTCAAAATAGAAGAAAAAGAGCACCTGCTTCAGGAAGGTGGTGCTTTTATTATTCCTGCGAAACAGAATCACAGTCTCAGGCTGAATACCCGATTTAAAGCGCTGGTAGTTATGTCACGGGAATCCAACATTGAATTTGTAAATTAAGATGACTTAAAATTAAAAGATTGACGTTATGCTGGGAAAAGCAACAGAATATGCCATCAGGGCTTTGGTTTATGTCTATATGCAAAACCAGGCAGGCAGAAGGCCGGGATTCAAAGAAATTGCGAAGAAAATTGATTCACCTGAACAATTTACTGCCAAGATTTTACAAACCATTGCCCGTGAAAAATTAGTTTCTTCAATGAAGGGAAGAGGAGGCGGGTTTTTCTTTGACCAGCCGGCCACTCCATTATCTTTATATGAGGTAATTCGCGTAATGGAAGGTGAGCTGTTCTTTTCTAATTGTGGGTTTGGACTGCAACACTGCAATAGTGAAAATCCCTGTCCGTTGCATGATGATTATTCCCCGGTGAGGGAAGGATTTTTCAGCTTAGTCAAAACCGTGACGATTCAATCACTTGCTGCCAAAATATATGACCATAAAGGAGTTCTGACAAGGTAATCTACTCAGGATGAATGAAAATCCGAGAAAATTGCAAAAAGGGAATATGAAACAAAAACCAAATGTGGTTGTTCCGGGGCCTAAAGCTGAAAATACAGACCTTCTTGCAGTTGCAGATCAACCAGGCGACGTTTATGCACCAAAACGTGTCACCCGTCAAGACATGTCCAGGTTGCCTGGTCACTAAAGTTTTTTCCAGTGAATATTGCCCCAGTAGCTTGGTGAATCTCCTTCAAATTGAGGATTTTGCCATATGTTTATAAAGCCCTGGAAGCCATTCCCGCCATTGCAGCAGCTACCGGTGAGAAACTCATTGCCTGACGCGACGAAATCGACATCGCCCGTTGTGTATGTAATGGAACCCTGTATAGATATCGTTTCTGTGCAACCCGGCACGGTATAGGTTCCGATGGTTGCATTGAAGTTCCCTCCCGATACTGTTAAGACTTTTGATACGGTGGCTGAATCGCAATATTCAATTGTACAGGTAACAAGCCAGTTGCCATCCGGGTCGGGTGAAGGATTAATGACCCTCAGTACTTTATAATTATTATAATGTTGAGATGAGAGCATCGTCGTAAATACTTTTATGACAGGACCATGAAGAGGGTCCATATTTGTGGCACAGGTTTTTGACCCGCCACTTGAATTAAGAACCAATAAAGCTCCGCTGCTCCCATTGGTACAGGCTATTCCAATGTGCTTGGCAGTATCACTATTATTTTTAAACCATACAATAATATCTCCTGCACAGATTTGCGAAAGAGGCAGATTATAGCCAAGGTCTGACATCTTTAAACCGGTAAACTTCTGCGAGCCATTAATGGCTTTATCCCAATTAGCGGTATCTTTAAGGTATTGGGCATTACAATAATTCTGCGGGTTTGAAGGAAAAGCCAATCCTGGCGCCACAGCAATCTGGTACATCATTCCCGAACAATCCAATCCGTATATCTTTTCACTATTGCAGACAGGTGCCGGCAGTTGCCTGGTCATATATTGCTTACTTCCCCAGGAATATGCCAAACCATATTGATACGGTCCATTCTGGTCTGCAGGGTAAACTTTACGGATGGTTAAATAAAAACCCATATAAACCATTTCAGAGATCAGCAGCCGCCTCTTCTGGTCCAGAGAAAGTGTAATACCGCCGGCGGGACGCAATGGATAGGAGTTATAAAATGACGAATCGTACTGTAATAAAAAAGCCTGCATACTTGTACTGTCATCAAATAAGATATTTGAAAATTTTATGATTGAATCTACCGGAAAAGTATTCAACTCGGCCACCTCGGCATCAGAAAGATAGTCGAGCGCTACTGTAGCTGGTTCTTCAGTTTTTGATTTTTTGCAATTACTGAATGACAAAATGATCAGGACAACCATGATCCATGCAAAGGATTGTGATCTGTTTTTCATTTTATTTGAGTTTAAATGGTTCTCACCTTATTGAAAAATAAGTGCAAAATATTAACTTGTGAAGAAGGGGAAGGAATATTCTTCAGATCGGTTTGTAAAATTAACAAAATCCGGATATCAAATGCAATCGCAAGACCATTTCTTGCCATTCATTATTCACCGGTTCTATGGATCATGAAAAATCAGTCCTCAGTCAGCAGTCCTCAGTCATGTTTATCTGTTTTCCAATTTGCTGGAACACAGATTACACTGATTAAACTGATTTACACAGATTTTTTAGTTGTGATAATCTGATGATCAAAGAGAACCGGCTGCAAAGTACGGTTTTGTAAAATATCTGGTGGCTTTGAACATTTTTAGTTAACTTTATTGCTATATAAAATAATAGTCATTAACTTCGCTCTGTCTCCTGACATTATGACAGAAGAACCAAATTCTTTAATTCCGGTATTAACAAGATACGGATCAGAGACTGCCAGTATGGAAATAAAAGATCACATCTCAAAACAAGACAGGAAATGGAATGAAATGTTTGAAAGATTGCAGGAATATGCCATATCAAATAATATGAGGCCTGTCAGCGGAAAACTGGGTAAATGGTATTCGGAGCAAAAATACAAATTGAGAGATGGCACACTCCGGGAAGCCAGGAAGATAAAATTTGAATCAATAAAATTTGAAGTCAATTACCAACTAAAAGGATGGCTTATTAAGTATGACCAACTTTTAAAATTCAGAGAATCCAGTCCAGATCATTGGCCGGCCTATAACAAAGCGGAACCAGGATCTCCTGAGAATAAATTGGTCATTTTTTGTCAACTAATTCGTAAACGATACAAAGATAACCGATTAGAAGAGTATTGGATTCATAGATTTTCGGAAATCGGTTTCAATTTCGAACGTTATCAAGACAATTGGTACAACAGGTATCAAAAGATAAAAGAGATAATTGCGGACAAAAAATCAATCTCAAGCAAGGAAATCGGAGGAAATAACTATGAATGGATTTACCTTAATAAAACATACTACGATAAGGGACTAAGATTATCGCCACGTCAGCGCGATCTTATCAGGGAACTCGATCTTAAGAGATTTTACCCATCCTGGGATGATAAATTCAACCGGGTATGTTCATTTTTAAAAAAAAGAAAAAAATTCCCCACCCACCTTAGCAATCCTGAACTCTGGTCGTGGCTTCATTCTCAACGCCACCGATACCACGTGGGGAGATTGAGTGATGAAAAAACAGAAAAACTCAGAGACATTGGTCTTAATCTGGTTAAAACGGTTAAGGATAAGAATAATCTGCGGTGGAATGAACAGTTCAGGAAGTTAAAGGCCTTCAGGAATTTATATCCGGATCGCTGGCCAGGCAATAAGGGTGAAAAAGACGAGAATGAATTATTTAACTGGTGTAACGCACAACGGCAAGCCCAGGCGGGGACACATTCCGGCGGGAGAAGAAAGTTATTGGAAGAATGGAGGGTTAAAGAGCTTGATTCCCTTGGTTTTCGCTGGTCAAGGAAAGACCTGTACAGAACAGCGTGGGATATCAATTATGAAAAAATCAGAACATTCATAATGTCCAATAAAACGTCGAAAATTCCAGCAAATATAGAAGAAAAACGTAACCCGCTTTACAGCTGGTTAACGTGGCAAAAAGTTAATTACAGAAAAGGAAACTATGATAATGAAAAGTACCTTAAACTGAAGATGATCGGTATAGATATTTCAAAATGATATCCGGATTGAACAAACGGCATGAAGCTTTTACATAAGGTCAAAGTCATCTGACCATTTTAAATAAATTATTATCAGGCTAATACGGTAGTCACGCTCACCCGGCACAATGGGGTCAGCGGTCCCGGTTTTTTCAATTCATTAAGCATTAAACCGGAAAGACGGGCTTGCTCTGTTGCATTCCCTGTTAAAAATTCGTACTTTTGATGGTGGTTATTAAGACTTCCAATGAGAAAGGTAATGTCACTTGGGTTAATTCTGCTTATGGGGCTCTCTTCGCAAGTCTTTGCGGCGGCCGGGTCTGCGAAAGACGGACTTGCGTTTTCATTATTCTTGTCCATATTCTTACTTTTGGTTGCAGGTATACTGAAGGGGATTGATTATATCAGTAAGAACAGGAAGACAATGGCCTATCGGCTAAAGGCATTTATTAAGAAAAAAGTAACCTCTTTTCCAAGATTACCGCTTCATCCTGAACCTTAGTGATGAGCCATTCTTGCTATGATAAAACCGTGGAAGTGGGGAGGATTGGTAAAGAATAAATGATGCTGCCTGCCAACAGGTTAGCGGTGAAAAAAACTTATTAGTTAACCCCAGGCGTCACACTTATTTCGGTGTTTTCTTCTGCAGTGAAGTCAGCTTAAACGTAAAACCCAGATGAGTACTCAGGTGGTTCCAGACATAGCGGGTTGTCCATGAATCTTCACTATAACCCGGGCCTGCCAGTTTATCACCCGTCTGGGAAATGACATAATCCAGGGTGTAAAAGAATCCAAATCTTTCTTTCGGGTCAAAATACACATTGTATCCCAGTCCAATCACATTGTTGATATATGTGTCTGTTTCTGTCCAGCGTTGCAAAGAGCCATCGCTGAAGGTGATGTCGAGGTTATCTTTAAATCTCAGATATTGGAAGGAATAATGAATAAAGAGGTTTTCAATGCCATCGGGATTGAAGATATAGAATTTATACCCGGCGACAGCACCCGAACAGGGAGTTAGTTTATGATCACTAAAATTCAATGCATCGTACTTCAGCTCATAGACAATGCCTGCGGAAAACTCATGCCTGCCGGTACGCACATAAGGTGAAACGTAGAATACGGTCATATCTTCTTTCTGGTAATTCCGGTCGCAGGGGAAGTTCGTAAATTCACCCACACTTACGCCAAGCTCGCTTCTGATGGCATCAGACTGTGGGAAAAGCCGGCCTGAAATAAAAATAAACTGGGCGGTCAGAAATATTGTGATTAAATTTTTCATAAGATTGACTTTTACTTTCATTGTTAATGGGGACAGACTTCTGAATGTATTGAGTTTTATTCCTTTGATCGGGGCAGTCTCAGGGATGAATGTAAATAACTCCCACACTACCGCTGTATTTCCATTTTATCTTTTTAAACGGTACAAAGATAACTAATCATGAAGCTTTTTTCAAACCTGGATTATCGATTACTCTTCAGCCCTGGTTTCCCCTGACGATGTTCTATCCGCAATACTAGAAATCAGCAGAGACTAAAAAATAGCTCAAAGCTATTTTTATCTGATCTAGATAATATTACCTTTGTCTTGAATATGAAGTCGGGTTGACTTCAAATTGTTCAGAACTCTATTATAATTTTATTGGTAATCATTAACATTAATTAATATAGCAACAGTAATAATACGTCACAAAGTTGGCAATTTCGATTCCTGGCTGAAAGGACACCAGGACAGGGTCAATGTATTTTCTCCACTGATCAAGAACTTTCAAACCTTTCGGGATTCTAATGATCCGGATTCCATAGCTATGGTGATGGAAGTAAATGATCTTGAAAAATTTGGTGAAATGATGAATGATCCTGCAATTCAACCATACAAAGAGAAGCATACAGTTATTGAACCTATTTCTGTCTACATGCAGGTTGCGGTCTGATATATATTCAGGAATAGTAGCAGAAATCGGATCTTTGCCGGAAGCCCGCTTGTTTGTTCAGGCGGGCTATTTATTATTTCTCTTTATTACGGGATATTCAAAACATCAGTAAGTTTGTACCAATCAAAAAAGAGAAATCTTAAAAACAATTCATCGATGAAAAATTTAATCATTCTTGTACTATTTTACGGACTTTCATTGTCCATTGTCCAGTCTCAAAATCCGGCAGGTTGTGGCGGCGCTAAAGCTGACGAACCCAAAAAGCCTGTAAAACTTGGCATTGTCATTTATTCTGACGATCCAGAAACGGTTTGGAATGCCCTTCGCATTGCCAATTACGCTCTTACAGAGAAGGATAGCGTTTCGGTTTTCCTGATGGGGAAAGGAGTTGAGATAAGGAGCCTTTCGACAAAAGACTTTGATATCGGCAATAAACTCAGCGATTATCTGGATAGTGGGGGTAAAATATTCGCCTGTTCTACCTGCATGAATAGCAGGAATTTAAAAGAATCAAAAGTCTGTCCTATGTCCACCTTAAGCGATCTCTACGGGATTATCAGGTGGAGTGACAAACTTCTGACGTTCTAGAAGAAAATATCCGATGAAAGAACAATTCATCCCTGCGTTTGACTTCAATGCTTTCACAAAATTCTTTGATTCATTTATTTCACATTCAATTCCGGAAAAACAAATCAAGGAAGAGTTGATCTCACTAATGAATATCAGGGAAGAAGACAATGTCCTGGATTTCGGCTGCGGGACAGGTACCCTGCTCATCATTGGAAAGCAAAGACACCCCAAAGCACATTTTGAAGGGATCGATATTGACCCCAGGGTACTTTCACTCGCAAAAAAGAAGATCGAAGGCGAAAATCTTGATATCTCTTTGATAGAATATGATGGAGGCTGCTTGCCTCAGAAGAGTAATTCTGTAGACAAGGCAATGTCAAGCCTGATGATGCATCATCTGAAAACTGACAAAAAGCTGAAGGCCATGCAGGAAATATACCGGATCTTAGCTCCGGGAGGTGAGTTTTATTTAGCTGACTTTGGAAAGCAGGAAAATCCAATCTTTGCCCTGATTGGTTATATAGCTTCAAAATTTGAATCGGAAGTTGAAGCCAACTTCAAGGGTCGCCTTCCGGAATTAATGGGAACTGCCGGATTTAAAAACGTTCATACGGTTAGGACTTATAATACAAGACTGGGAACGATTTGCATCTATTCAGGAGTAGCCGCTAAAGATGCAGGATGATTTCGCCTTCTCAGGAACATCTTATTGATCACCCTGAAGAAAGCCTGAACTAAATCACTTGACCTAAAATCCGCAGAGGTGAAAAGTACGAATAGATATTTTTCGACACTTTCTCCATAAAATCAACAGGTTATCCAATTCGTGGTACAGATTTTGCTATAATTTTTAAGTAGAAACAGGTGAGAATACTTTAGCTCACCCAAAAAAAATATCACGATGAAACGGTATTTTTTAATGGGAACAATGGTCCTGTTGGTTTGGGCCTGTTCCGGGGTCAAAGACGCCTTAAAAACTTCAGCCATATCTGATCAGAAAATCCAGGACAGCATCAAATACGATCTGCTTATCGATGACATCGGGTTTGATCAATGGTACCGTTTTAATTTTACACCGGCAAATGATCATACAAATGATTATTACCGGAGCCTGAACGATTTAGCCGTAGTGACCTGGAATGATTATTACAACATGGGACGGTACAAACTTATTATCGATTCCTACATTTATTACCAACCCAATATCGACTATGGTATCGAATTGAATCGTAAACTCTTCTGGTATTTTAAATACATCCAGGACCAATACGGGATCCCTCTTCTTTTGTCATCGCATGATTTTATCTAACATATTGTTCATTTAATTATTCTCGCCGGCAAGGATTACCGTAAGTTTTTCATGACCCCGGCCCAATAAAAAAAGCTGATAATCAAATGATATCAGCTTTTTTTCTCAGTGAAACCCGGTTTTATTTAACCTTAATGAATTTACTCATGAAGTTATTTTTATCAGACCGGCTTACAAGAACATAGAACCCTTCCGGTAATTGGGATACATCGATGGATACGATTTGGTTACCGGATGAAATATGTTTCTGAAGATCAGAAAACCTGACGCCTCTGAGGTCATATACGGATATTTCGACTTCTGCATCTTCATCAAGAGTATAGCTGATATTCAGTGTGGTGTATACCGGGTTTGGATATAGAAGGATACTATTTCCGGCAGCACTTTCATTTGCGGGAATGCTGTCATTTTTCAGATAACCCAATGTGGTAAAGGTAACCTGGTTCCCATAAGCGGTACCTGCGGCGTTGATAGCATAAGCCCTGACGAAATAACAGGTATTTGCCTTAAGCCCGGTGAGCAAGCTTGTAAATTTGCCGGTTCCGCTTCCATTTTCGGTTTTGCTGTTTGCTGTCGTGGGATCTGGGCTGGTGTTCCAGCAAACTCCCCTTGCCGTCACTTTTGATCCGCCGGAAGCGGTAACATTACCACCGCTGGTGGCAGAATGCCTGGTTATATCAATCACTGGTGCCGTGGTGACGGTTGGCAGGTTGGATAAAGTGGTGAAGGTTACCTGGTTCCCATAAGCAGTACCTGCAGTATTGGTGGCATAAGCCCTGACATAATATAATGTATTTGCCGTAAGTCCTGTCAGGCTGCTTGTAAAAGTGCCGGTTCCGCTACCATCCGTGGTCTTGTTGTTTGCTGTCGTGGGGTTTGGGCTGGTGTTCCAGCAGACTCCCCTTGCCGTGACAGCCGCTCCGCCATCGGCGGTTACATCTCCACCGCCAGTGGCAGTTGTCTGATTGATGTTGGTCACTGTTGCCGTGGTGACTGTCGGCAGAGAACAAGCCAGTGTGGTGAAGGAGACCTGGTTACCATAAGAGGTTCCCACGCTGTTTGTAGCATAAGCCCTGACATAGTAAAGAGTGTTGGCCGTAAGTCCTGTAAGGCAGCTTGTAAAACTGCCGGTTCCACTGCCATTGGTGGTTTTGCTATTTGCTGTTGTGGGGTTTGTGCTGGTACTCCAACAGACCCCCCTTGCCGTGACAGCCGATATACCATCTGAAGTTACATTTCCTCCGCTAGTGGCTGAATCCTGGCTTATCTTGGTTACCGCTGCTGTCGTGACCACAGCCAATGTCACAGAGTCGAATTGATATTCACATATCCCGATATCAAAAGTCTTTCCGCTGGGTCTTGGCTTGTAGAAATAATCAGTGGTGATCCCGCGATTATCTGAGTACCCTGCATCAATTAAAGGCGATGTTGAATTGATCCGGTATGTTGTATCAATAAATCCCGCATTGTTAGCGTTCGGCTGCTCATAATTATTCTGCACCGACACATTGGAATTCGTGGCCACTTCAATATAATTACCGCTGACGCCGGGGTTTATGATCACATTGGAAGCAATCAGGTTGTTGGCTGTAACCGTGGATGCGAAATCGATCCCCCAGGTAAGCGGGTTGATAATATCGTTAAAAAGAATTGATATAGTCGACCCTGGGATGGCAGAGTTGTCATTTTGGTAGATTCCATACACTTTAACCCCGGTACAATTTGTTCCTGCACCGTAGATCACGTTGTTGTATATTTTGTAATTCCCCAAGCCTAAGGAATTAATGCCGTTACCCTTTCCTTTATAGATGTAGTTACTGTAAACATCGCTTCTCGTCCCGCCTCCAATCAGGATCCCGTCCGACTGGCCTGATACTGCTGCCTGGCTGTCAAATTCTATCAGGTTATTGTAGATCTTGCAATTCGTTGAAGCGCATCCTACCTGCATGCCGTCCCAGCCTGTGTACTCTACGATGTTGTTATAAATCCTGACCCCATTCAGCAGGGAAGGAAGAAGAGTGGTGTCTTTGCCATTGCAGGAAATGGTTTGGCCGGTATAGAAACTTGAACCGATGTACATTCCCTCGTTGACAGTGCTATTGATGTAACAATCGTGAATGATGGTGTTGTACTGCGTAAACTTGTCGCGTGTCGAGTTGAAAGAACAGTCAGGGTCGGTTTTGGCGACTATGCCCCTGATCCCGCAATTTGTCAGCGAAAGATGATCGGTCTCGATATTGGTTGACAGTTCATCCTGGCTGCACCCATCACCATTTGTACTAAGAACCTGGAACCCGTAAAATATACCTGCAGTTCCTGTACCCGTGAAATGGACAAACTTGCAGTTCGCAATCTTTATACCGTATGTAGTGGCCCCGCTACACTGGACGGCTCCCCCTGTATTCATCATCACAATGGGGTGGGTTGAATCGCCGGTAAAGTTTCTGACTTGTATGAATGACCTTGCTCCCCCCTGGAATAATAATGTGTCGCCTGGATGGAGGGTATTATATGGGCTTGTACTTCCGTCGATTAACGTAACGGAAGGCGCGACAATGATATGTGCTGCAAAGGTGCTGTATCCCGCTAACAGGGAAAATGTTAACGCGAAGATCCTGGTTAAAAGTTTTTTGTTTTTCATGATCAGAGTTTTTAACAGTTAATAATAATCTGTCATCACGACAGATGCCCGGCTAAAATGATCTGTTATAAAGTTAACAATAATATAAACATCAAAATATGTCTATAGTTGTCTAAGAGATGAAGTTTATATATAATCTAAATTAATGATTAGCTAAGAATCTTAGGCCCTTTCTCGGATCCGGGCCATATAATGAGAAAAGTTTTTCGCTGCTAACAAAACGGATAGAGAGGATCGACAGGAATAGAAAACCGTTATAGGCAAACCATATAGCGGACTTTGAAGGGCAATTCAAATGTAATCAATAATGGACTTTATGAGGCTTGACTTTTGATAAGTTGCTTTTTACTGAAGGATAATGAGTGACATAGGTTACCTTGCCATACACATTATGTCTTCTTAATGAGTAGGAGTGTTCCCTTTGGCAGGCGAAATTCACCAGGGAAAGCGCTATCAATAAGATGTAAAACTTTTTCATGCTACTGCCGTTTTTACCAGTAATTTTCAATATCCCGGTTCAGTACCATTTATGTCAGCAGCGCATTTGAGATCTGCAAACTTTATGGCTTCCAGTTACGGTTGATAAAATAATTAAAGCGTACTTTCTTATAGTCAGTATCCTTTGTCACAGTATCAATGCCAAATTCAAATGACAGGCCAACCTCTCATCGTGACATGCCCGAACTTCGTATCTCTGTTTCATGGAATTCCATAGTAAAATTAAATGAAAATTCTATCAGACCATAGAATGATCTGAAATATTTTTTCTTAAAAATAAACCCTTGACTGCAATTATTTCCCTTTGACATTAGATGCAACTGGAATAATAACCATTATGCCAGGTAAATCGCCGGATCATCATTAATCAAATCGTAAATATGAAATATCCATCCGTACAATAATGTTCATAAAAACCGTGAATGATAATAATGGATATTTCCTTCCTGCATTAGGCAGTCAAGTGACCGTTAAAATCAAAATTATTACCACATGAAGATAACCTGGTTTAAAAAATGGGGATGGATCTATATCCCGACCTCGCTGATAGGTATGGTACTCTGCCTTGGCGTTCTTTATTTCTGCGCAACGGTTTTTTTTGCAGTCGACCGTCATTCACACTCTGTTTCTGATACACTTTATGGCATTTTCCCTTATTTTGTATCGGCTTTTACACTCCTCTTCTGGATCGCATCAAATACTTCAAAAAAGGAAGATAAAACTGATAATAAAATAAATCAGTAAAGCCATCCTTACTGCTAAGATGGATCAGGGACTCCTCAAATTATTATATATTTGCGTCAGTCAATTCTCTCTCCTGAAATACTTTGAATATGCGCACAGCAACGGTTCTCTTTCTTGTATTGCTGCTTAACTCGGTCCAGGCGCAGAAACGGGATCTTGATTACTACATATCGAAAGCTAAAGCGTTCAGCCCGCTGATCAACCAGGCCCAGAACGAGAACAAGATACTGGGCCTGGACATCCAGCAATTAAGGAGCATACTATTTAAGCCTGAGATTAATATAGAAGCCAGTGTCCTGTTTGCGCCCATTATATCCCACGACGACAACCAGGATAAGTTCGAATTGGTCTCAAACGGTGCCACAAACTACACGGGTTATGATTTGTTGCTGACCGAAGGCGGCGAATATCAGTCTTTTATATCGCTTAAACAACCTTTGTTCACAAATCATAGTTTCAAAGTTTACTCCAGCCAGGCTGACATAGAGCGCCAGATCAATAATAACCATATCCTGCTCACTTCACATGAGCTGGAAAAAGTAATCAGCCACCAGTTCATCCTTTGCCTAAAGTCAGAGAAATCGGCCGAAATAAGCCTGGAACTATTGAAAGAATTCGAGGAACGGCTGCTGGTGATGCAGAAACTGGTTGAGAATGCCATATATAAGGAATCCGACCTGATGCTTATGCAGATAGAGCTCGATAACTACAGGCTGGATTATGAGACCTACCGCTCTGATTTCAGGAGCGATCTCTATGATCTTAATCTCCTTTGCGGTATCAAAGATACCATGCTGGTGGATCTGCAGGACCTGGATTTGGAGGTGAAAAACATCAGCATGGGCTCCTCTGCATTTCTCACATCGTATTATCTTGATAGTCTCAATATCAATGCTGAACGTACCATCAGCAACTTAAAATACAAACCCCAGATCAGTCTTTTTGCCAATACCGGGCTGGATGCGGCATACCTGCCTCTCCTGAACCGGTTCGGATTCAGCGCCGGTCTTACCTTCAGCTGGAATATCTTTGACGGTCACCAGCAAAAAATACTTAAGCAGAAATCGGATATTAACCTCCTGACCCTTGACTTTGAGAAGCAGAATTTCATTACCCAACAGGAGATCAATAAGAAAAGTATCTTTGACCAGCTGGCCTCCCTGGAAAAGAAAATACAGCTGACCGACAGCCAGGTGCTTAAGTATGACCGGTTGTTGCAGGCTTACCGGGACCAGCTCTCGATGGGACAGATCTCGGTGATCGATTTTAAAAATACAGAAAAAGAGTATGCGACAAAAAAACATGAAAGGGTGATACTTGACCTGGAAAAACAGGCACTCATCATTTCTTTCAATTATTGGAACTTCTAAAAACACGGATATGAAATCATTCCCCGGCCTTCTCATCTTCCCCCTGGTGCTGATCTTTATGCCCTCGTGCAACTCCGGGCATAAAGAGACTGAGCAGGAGACAAGCGGTCCAAAAATTACCGTCCAGACGGCCAGTGTCACCGAGGGCGATATCAATGCCGTCATCAGCCTCAACGGCAGGGTGGTCTACCTGAAAAAGAATGCGGTCATCTCATCCATCCCGGGATATGTGAAGAAAGTTTATGTCCAGTATGGCGACCTGGTGAATAAGAACCAGTTGCTCTTTGATATCCAGACAAAGGAAAATAAGGCAATGGAAAAATCAGGACTCGTCACACAGTTTTCATCTGACAAGAGCGGCATCATCAGCGTCTTTGCCCCTTCGGACGGGATCATAGGTGAACTGAATATCAATGCACCGGGAGTCTACGTGGTAGAAGGAACCCAACTTTGCTCGATTACCGAGAACCAGGATATGATGGTACAGGTAAACGTTCCTTTTGAATACAATCAGCTGATCAGGATCGGTCAGGATTGCAAAATAGTGCTACCCGATAATACCATTCTTGATGGTACTATTTCAAAGGTCATTCCCCTGGTAAATGAAGCTTCGCAAACGCAGAATGTTCTTATTGGAATCAGGGATAACCGGCATTTACCCGAAAACTTAAATGTGATCGTACAATTCGTAAGGTCGAGCCATTCAAAAGTAATGCTCATTCCCAAAGAGGCGCTGCTTACCAATGAAGTACAGCAGGATTTCTGGGTAATGAAAATTATACGTGACAGCATTGCTGTTAAAATACATGTCAAAAAAGGATTTGAAAATGATAATAGGGTGGAGGTATTTTCCCCCAATTTATCGGTAAACGATGAAGTGATTACTGAAGGAGCTTACGGTTTGCCAGACAGCACTATTGTAAAAGTCTTAAGGTAGATGGAAAAGATCTTCAAGCGTTTCAAAAGCCCTGTTGCTGTAATATTATTTCTTATCCTGGCAGGCGGTACATTGTCATATAACAGTATCAAAACATCCCTGTTCCCGAACATCACCTTCCCGAAAATAAAGATAATTGCCAATAATGGAGAGCAGCCGGTGGAAAAGATGATGATCTTGGTCACGAAGCCACTCGAAAACGCCATCAAGCAGGTGGAACACCTGAGGCTTATCCGCAGCACGACTGCGATGGGAAGTTGCGAGATCTCGGCTTTCATGGATTGGGGATCAGATATCGATCTCGACAAGCAGCAGGTCGAATCACGGATTGCCCAGATCAAGAACGACCTGCCTCCTGACGTGGAGATCACCGTCGAGAAAATGAACCCATCCATTTTACCCGTCATGGGGTACTCGATCCAATCGGCCACCAAAGACCAGATAGAATTAAAGCTGATCGCCGAATATACTGTAAAGCCCTATTTTTCGCGTATTGCAGGGGTTGCAGCTGTCCAGGTGATCGGGGGCAGGATCAAGGAATACAGGATCATCCCTGATCTGCAGAAATTAAAGCTGTTAAAGATCAATACACAGGATATAGCAAATGCCATTCAGCAAACCGGGTTTATTAAATCAAACGGCTTTACCATTGATTATAAGCGGCTTTACCTTACCGTGACCGATGCAAGGATCTCCAATAAGGAACAACTGGAAAATCTGGTGATCTTTAACGATGCCATCCGCAAGGTCAGGGTTTCAGATATTGCTTTGGTCACCATTGCGGAGCAGAATGAATACGTAAAGATCAAGGCGGACGGGAAAGATTTTCCTTTGGTGGCAATAATGAAACAACCGGCCAGCAACCTGGTAGACGTGGCAAAGCAGGTGTCTGAAAAAGCTGCAGAACTCAACAAGATCCTTCCGCGGGGAGTTGTGCTGAAGCCCTATTATAACCAGGCTGAATTTGTTCAGGACAGCATAAAAAGCATTATTGATGTTCTGTGGATCGGACTATTGCTGGCCATCCTGGTCGTAATTGTTTTCCTGCGTTCATTGAAGGCAAGCTCGGTGCTTTTCATAACCATACCATTGACACTGGCCCTCACCTTCATTGTGCTCTACTCACTGGGATCGGATTTTAATATTATGACCATAGGTGCAATAGCTGCCTCTATTGGCCTGATCATTGATGATGCCATTATAGTCATCGAGCAGATTCACCGTACCCATGAAGCCAATCCCGGGCAAAAGTCGGGTGAGCTTGTCGGGAAAGCCATCAGGTTCCTTTTCCCCGGGATGGTAAGCTCTTCATTAAGCACCATCGTCATCCTCATTCCATTCGAGCTGATGACAGGCGTTGCGGGCGCCTATTTCAAGATCCTGACAGAAACAATGATCATCACGCTGGTATGCTCATTTTTTATCACCTGGATCGGGTTGCCTGTCATCTACCTGCTCTTCTCGAATGAAAAGGCATCGCCTAAAGAGACAAAACATTATAGGGTCCCGGAATACAAGTGGATTGGAATATTATTCAGAAAGCCTTTCCTGAGCCTTGGCATTATCACGATCCTGATCGTTTGCATCATTGTAATCATTCCACGTCTGCAGACTGGCTTCCTTCCCGATATGGATGAAGGTTCAATAGTGCTTGATTACACCAGCCCGCCAGGCACTTCACTTGAAGAAACCGACAGGATGCTGACTGTAGTGGATAAGATCATTGAATCGGTCCCTGAAGTTAAAACCTATTCCCGGCGAACAGGTACGCAGATGGGTTTTTATATTACCGAGCCAAACACAGGTGATTATCTGATCGAGCTGAAAAAGAAAAGGAACAAGACCACTGACGAGGTTTCAGATGAGATCCGTAAGAAATGTGAACTGGCCTTGCCTGCCCTTGTCGTTGATTTCGGGCAGGTAATAACCGATATGCTGGGCGATCTGATGACCAGCGTGCAGCCCATTGAAGTCAAAATCTTTGGTAATGAACAGGATAAAATTCTCAGGTTATCAAAACAGGTAGCCGACAGTCTCAGGACCATTAACGGCACAGCCGATGTCTTTGATGGCATTGTGGTTGCGGGACCTGAAATCAGGACATTGCCGAAAACAGGCAGGCTGAAACAATTCGGGCTTACTCCATCCCAGTTGCAGGAACAATTGAGTACATACCTTGAAGGTACTGTCGTGGGAACCATTCCTGAAAAGGAGCAGCTTACAAATATCCGCATGATCTTTCCTTCCAATAACAGGACCCCATTATCTGACCTGAAGCAGTTCCAGATCTGTACTGCTGCGGGAGATTATTTCCCTTTGTCTATGTTTGCAGATTTCTCTGTAGAAAGTGGCGTAGCCGAAATAAAACGGGAGAACCTGCAGAGCATGGGTGCGGTGACGGCAAGATTAAACAACAGGGATTTGGGCGGCGTCATGAAAGATATTCAGCATAAGATGAAAACCATTAGCCTGCCCCCGTCATACCAGATAGTTTACGGTGGCTCATTCGCCGAGCAGCAGAATTCTTTTGCCGAATTGCTGAGGATCCTTGTTTCAGGAGGCTTACTGGTGTTTACGGTAGTGCTTTTCATGTTCAGGAACCTGAGACTTTCATTGATCGTGCTTTTTATCAGCCTGCTGGGTATTTCAGGAAGTGCCCTGGCCTTGTATATCACTCATACACCTTTAAATGTTGGCAGTTATACAGGGTTAATAATGATTGTCGGCATCATAGGTGAGAACTCCATCTTTACTATTCATCAGTATATCTCTGAGATGAAGGCCGGGCGGCAAAATGCGCTTATACTGGCCCTTTCAGCACGATTACGGCCAAACCTGATGACGGCATTCGGGGCCATCGTGGCACTTTTCCCTCTGGCCCTGGGTATGGGGACCGGGGCACAGATGCACCAGCCTCTGGCCATAGCGATCATAGGCGGTTTCGTAATTGCCTTGCCCTTGTTGTTGATTGTGTTACCGGCTCTTTTGAAGATATTTTTAAGGGTACCTGCCGGATATTGAGAAGATAATGCCGCTTCTTTACGATTTTTCAACACAGTCATATTACGGGACCGTTAAACAGGTAAGTAATGCTTTCAGTACCGGGGGATTTTATCTGATCCACAATGCCAATCCCCCGGTGACAAGCTGGTAAATCCCGAACAATGCCAGGAATATAGATGAGAGCCCGATAAGGGCCCTTTGCAACCGGGGACCGCGTTCCCTTGCCAGGTGAAACAGCAGGATCATTGCAGCCATAACGATGATTATCGTAAGGTAGAAACCTGCCAGCAGGACAATCCCGTCAACAGGATTTATTTTCCATCCTTTCAGGAATAACGGCCCGATCACAAGACTCCACCCCAGGTAAGGACCCGGGTTAAGAAAATTCACGACCACTGCATTAAAGAATGTCCTGCGGGAAGAAGGTCCGGGAATTGTAACCGTCTCACTGAAATTTTTCCATGCGACCAGCGCCCTGAAAGCCAGATATAAAATAAAGACCCCGCCTGCAAGCTGTATATACTGGATCAGGTTTAAAGGCAGCTTGCTCAGGATGAACAGGCACAACACCGCAATAGGCCCATCGGTCACCAGTGGCGAGAAGATCGCCGGCATCGTCTTTCTCAAGCCGGTCCTCAGCGTCTGCGAAATCAGATACAACGCCAGGGGCCCTGGCTGTACTGCCGCCGCAAACCCAAAAGTGATCCCAGGCAGAAGATAGACCAGGAAATGAAGATCAGCGGACATGGTGGATGGGAATTTAGGTCCGTAAATGGGATACAAATATTATAAGAATTTGTTTCATTTCAATAGATCTCAAATGATCGAGTTCAAAATTCTGAACCCCCGCGTCGGAAACCAATCAGCATGAACACTTAAGAATGTGTCACACGTCACAACCTTTTCAACTGCAATTTGTTCATAAAATTTGTTAAATTCTTAATGTTACACGACTTTTTCGGTTACATTTGATTGGTTAATTGAAAATGAAATTATTGTCAGACACTTACTGATGTAAGTCGAAAAAAGCGGCACCTTTGTCCCGCAAGACCACAGTGGTGGTTAAAAAAGTTGAAATGCCCCTCAGTCCACCTGATTGGGGCATTTCTATTTAAGGAAAATGTCCCGGATACCATGTGATAAAAATGCCTCACCCTCTGTTTTGTTGATACATTTGAGTAATTTTGCGGGGCGATCGCATCTTCAGCCGCCACTTAAAACTGCAAGCATTATGAGAAAACTTATCTTACTGGTCTCCATGTTCCTTATTTCAGAAATTGCCTTTTCACAATGGACCACGCTCACAAGCGGAACGACAAATTACCTTACCTCGGTTTACTTTACGGATGCCAATACAGGCTATGTCGTGGGGGATAGTGGAACCATACTCAAAACTTTCAATGCCGGGACCAAGTGGAGCATAATATCCAGCGGCACAAAGAATTACCTGGGTTCTGTTTTCTTTACAAATTCAGATACAGGCTATGTGGTGGGCGCAGGAGGGATCATTTTAAGGACCATTGACGCAGGGAAAACCTGGACTTTACAATCTAGCGGAACAGATAATAACCTGGTCTCGGTTTTCTTTACAGATGCCAGTACCGGCTATGCGGTGGGCGACAGCGGGACAATATTGAAAACCATCAATGCAGGTGCAACCTGGACTGCCGATTCAATCAGCATTACAAGCCCTCTTACTTCAATCTATTTTCCCACTGCCACTACGGGTTATGTAGTTGGGCTGTACGGCGCCCTTGTAAAAACGACTAATGGCGGAAAAAACTGGACTGTAATTAACACGGGGGTAACCGGATTGTCATTAGCATTTCTTTCACAATACTTTTTTAATGCCGATACAGGTTTCATTTCGGGAGGTTTCATTGCTGGCGATGGAGCCATTTGGAAAACCACCGATGGAGGCGCTACACTGACTGCTGTACCGGTTTTAACAAATTATTATCTCTATTCCATTTTCTGTCCCAATGCAGACACAGGCTTTGCCTCAGGCGAGGCCGGCACAGTGATGAAAACTTTAGATGGGGCTACTGTATGGGACACTTTAGTGAGCGGAACAAAAAATGACCTGCATGGCATGTTCTTTACCGATCCCTTTACAGGTTATCTTGTAGGTGCGCTGGGGACAATATTAAAGACTTCAAACGGGGGAGGATATAACATGGGGCTGAACAATCTCTCATCCGGATCCAACAGCCTGGTCATCTATCCAAATCCCTCATCCGGTGTTGTGATAATAGGAACATCTTCCAATCCGGCCACTGGCCAGCTTTCCATCCTGAGCATAGATGGCCGTGAAATCCTGTCCCAGCCAATTACCCCACCCAAAACCCAGGTCGACATCACCACCCTCCCTCCGGGATTATACATTGTAAGATTGATCAGCGATGGAAGCGTGTTGGAGAGGAAGTTAGTAAAGCAGTGAACAGTGAGCAGTGAAGGGTGAAGGGTATTTGCGGTTGCTATTAAGTGACAGGTTGAGAACACTCCATACAACTATATTTCTGTTGAATTGAATTTGCAATTTCGCTCAGGCAGTCTAGTTCAGTCTATTTCTTTTCAACAGGAGCAGATGTCAGATCAATCAATTCCTGTGAAACAGGAATATCATTGTCCTTCATTTCCTTTATGACCTGCAGTGCCATGTCCTGCTTCTTCAGATTCATGTATACCAGGACAAGATTATGACACGACTCATCCAGCAATTCAGGAACATAAGACTCTTTTTCCCGTTTACTTTGAATCGCAATATCCATCGATCGTTGCAGACAATAGGCCGCGCTGTCAAGATTATTATCCAGGACATAGATATGTGCAAGGCAGTTATAGGTTCCGGGCATTTTAGTCAGTTTCAGCTCATCCAGGAAATATTTCTTGGCTTCCGCGTTCCGGTTATTGCTCATGGCGATCTTTCCAAGCATTAAATTCACCACTTTGAGATGGGGGTCCAGCTTATATGCCTCCCGGTAAACCTTTTCTTGTTCGGCAGGATCGGTAAGATACGTTCCAAGGATCATCTTTGCCATCCCGCTCTCAGGGTTATCTTCCACCGCCTTGTTCCAGAACGTAATAGCATCAGAAAAATAATTACAGTGAAAATAGCTCATGACTGCAAAGACTACAATGACACAAACCGCCAGGACCGGTCTCCATTCTTTTTTTCCTTCTTTGCTGAAAAGGATCGTCTGGCTTAAGATCAGCAGGATCCCGATGAGCGGGAGATAGAGCCGGTGCTCGAAGATCTGGTCATTCTTGTCGGCCGGCACCATAAATACCGGGATCAGGAAAAGAATGTACCAAGCCAGACCAATGATGGTGAGCGGTTTTTTATAGCTCCTGGAATAGATGATCAAGGCGGTCAGCAATACCAGTGCAAGTATCCCCCAGAAGTAAGTAGTCTCATTGATAGAAGGGTATACCGACTGATTCACTGGAAAAAATATCTTTCCAAGATACTGCAGTATGGCCGGCAGTCTTGGAATCGCGGTATGGATGAGGCCGGGAAGGTAGGAGGCTTCTTTCCCTATCGAGGAGGCCTTTCTCATAAAGAACCAGACCATGAGGGCCACGACCCAGCTAACCAGAAGCGGTAGCCATCTTTTCCAGCTTGCCCTGTATTTTAACAGGATGAAGCTCATCAGGATCACCGGGATGATTACGCCTGTTTCCTTGGTAAAGAGGGCCAGGAGCAGGAATAAAAATTGACCGGCGAAAAGCATCCACCGGGGCTTCCTGATATAATCTATCACAAGAAGTGCAGTGGCGAAAAAAAACAACACAAGAAGCATATCATTGCGACCTGGAATCCAGGCCACGGCCTGGCTCAGGACAGGGTGAACAGAAAAGATGAGGGCCAGTACCAGGGCATTTGTATCGGGAATGTCGATCTTCCTGAGGAACAGGTACAACAGCAGAACACAGCAGATATGAAAAAGCAGATTGGTAAAATGAAAGCCCTTGGGATTGGCTCCAAAGAACTGCGATTCAAGTATAAAATCGGCAATCAGCACTGGCCGGTAGAAGACATCGGCGTTCCGTACAAAGAGTCCCCTGCGGAAGCATCCTAAGATATTGGCTGGATTACTGTTGTACTCCTTGTTCTCCTGGATGAAGATGTGATCGTCCAGCTTCGTGAAGTCAAATGAAAGGGTCTTGAAGTAAACCACGAGGGGTAGAAGGATAAGCAGCAGGAACGCATATTTCTGTGAAAATGACTTTCCGGCCGCCTGTCTGGATGCCTCTTTCTTTATGATCTTTGATTTATGCTTTCCGGGCTCGGGTGAAGGTTTCATCCTGACTGTCTTTATGTACCTGCTATCAGGGTTATTGACAAAGGTACTTGTAAAAATCTGATCTCCTGTCCATAAGGAGATCATTATATGGGTTGATCAGCTTATTGTCTGCCTGTCCCGGATCAATATCGACGAAATCCATGCCCGGGGAATCCTGTGATGCAGAAGAGAGGACTTCGCCGTTACAGGAAGTGATCTGGCTGCCGCCTGTAAACCTGAACTCATCTTCTCCTCTTATCTCGACCCCGACCCTGTTTGCCGTAACTGCAAAAACCTTATTCTCTATGCAACGTATCATCATTGCCTGCTGACAATAAGGCATAACCAGGTTTGCAGGATGAGCGATCACCTGTGCGCCTTTCAGTGCCAGTACCCGGCATATTTCCGGGAAGATCCAGTCGAAACAGATCATCAACCCGATCATGCAGCCATTCACCTCGATTACTGAAGGAGGATAATCTCCTGGTGTAAAAAACAGCTTCTCCTTGTTGAAAAGGTGCAGCTTCCTGTAAGTCCCTCTTATTTTTCCTGCACAGACCAGCAGGGAGGAATTATAGTATTTACCTTCCTCTTTTTCGATAAAGCCGGCTGCAATAATGGCCCCGGTACTCAAAGACTGCCGGCATAAAAAATGTGCGGTCATCTCGTCAGCATCCTCTGAAAGCCCCGCCACCTCATCAACTGATGTAAATACATACCCCGTGGCAAACAGTTCTGGCAAGACGATCAGATCAGCCCTGACCCCCGCCAGCATCCTGTCAACCTCCTCCAGGTTCTTTTCCTTCTCTCCAAAAACCGGTGAAGTCTGTAAATAACCGATCCTCATATCTGTAAAGATTTAACTTTGTGGAACGAAATTATATAAATTTTATAAACCAATTTTTTTCTTTTTATAAGGGTGAAACATATTTCGTGTGTATCTATTGAAAGCAAGTTCAATTATTAACTCCAAAAACTGACAAACAATGAAAACAAAAACCTTTATTCAGCTGAGCTTCTTCTTTATTGCCTTGCTGGTAATCTCACTGGCGAGCTGCAAAAAAGAATCCAGCACCACTACTTCCTCAACTACCACCCCCTCAACCTCACTTCAGAATCTGGTAAATGATGAAAACCAGGTCAACAACGCAAGCGATGATGCCCTTAATGATATCAATAATGTTTTAGGGGGAGGACAGGGCACGATGAAGGAAACAGAATCAATACCTTGTAATGCAACCCTTGATTCCACTGCAGTTCAGAATGATACAATTACTTATTACATTACCTATAATGGATTGAATTGCAATCAGAACATCTATCGTACAGGCCAGGTGGAGATCAAAAAACGTGTTGGAACTCATTGGTACCAGGCAGGTGCTACAGTTATTTACTCTTATATTAATTTTCATCTCTACCATGTATCCAACCCTGCTAAATGGATCACCATTAATGGAACAAAGACTTATCAGGATGTGACGGGTGGCTTGCTGTTTATGCTGCTGACAGGTGATATGGATTCTATTGTCCATAAGGAATGGGGCTACATGAACATCGAATTTGAAAATAACACGACAAAAACGTGGGATATTGACCGTCAGCTTACTTATACTAAAGATACCGCAACTGCTTTAAAACTGAAGCTTAAGACGAATGGTCTTGGTTCAGCCGATAATTACAACAACCTTATCGTATGGGGGATAAACAGGGATAATGAGCAATTTTACGATCAGATCTTAGTTCCTAACATATTCAGACAAAAATGTAACTGGGATCCCTGTTCAGGTGAGAGGAAATTCGTGATCCCTGCAGCTAACAAGGGCGATACGATCTTCTGGGATTATGACTCTAACAATCAGCCGATCAGCGGGAATGAGTGCCCGACGAAATTCAAAGTCGATTGGTGGAATGGAAATAATATGTGGGGCGTTCTATATCTTTTCTTGCCGTAGGATTTTAATGATCCTTAAAAAAAACCGCCTCAACAGGGCGGTTTTTTTATGTGAGCTTTGAGCAGTGAATCTCAAATTCATCACCCTGCACTGATCATCAACTTGAGCCACATCATGAAGATTGCCAAAAGATCATTCGGCAAGCAGGAAATATTCAGAATGAATGATGAGTAATGTCTATTCGATTTTTTTTAACAGATGTTATCAAAAATCCATTTGTAGTATTATCTTTGGGGCGTTACAAAGATTAAATCACAACATTAAAATTTTTAAGTTATGAAAAAAACAATCAGTATTGCAATTGCAGTGATGTGTGTGATTTTTATTTCGTCACTGATCATTACCCAGGTAAATGCCCAGGGCAAGAAAAAAGGCGAGGTTTCAGGCCAGATACCAGCCGATGTCATGAAAATTATAGACAAATCTTGTGCGCCATGCCATTCCGAGCCCAGCAGTAACTTTATGGCAATATCACATGTGAATTTCTCAAGCTGGGATAAATATGCACCGGCAAAACAGGCTGCCAAGGCAAAAGATATGTGCACAATGGTGACAAAAGACAAGATGCCGCCGAAAATGTTCACCACGAAACGTCCTGACCTGGCTGTTACCACGAATGAACTGAATACGCTGTGTAACTGGGCTCAATCATTACAGGGAGGCAAAAAAAAGTAAATGGTCTGATATTGCAGTTCGGGAAAAAATTTAGCTGAGGCTGTCTTAAAAGAATAACATCTTAAGACAGCTTCTTAATTTATAATTCACGACTCACCAATGAACACATACAACTTACAATTCACTATTCACCGGAATTATGGCGTTCATAGATTATTATAAAGTATTGGGATTAGATAAGACGGCGACACTGAAAGATGTCAAGGCGGCCTACCGTAAATTAGCCAGGAAATATCATCCTGACTTGCACCCTGATGATAAAGATGCCAAGAAGAACTTCCAGATGATAAATGAAGCGCATGAGGTCCTGAGCGATCCGGAAAAACGGAAGAAATATGATCAATATGGCCAGGACTGGAAACACGCTGACGAGTTTAACGATGCGAGCCACTATCACCAGCAATCATCGGGCCGTCCTTCATATGGGTTTTCAGAAGCACAGGGCATGGGCGATTTTTCTGACTTTTTTGAATCCCTGTTTGGCGGATCCACCAGGGCTGGCAGGAGCGGGCAGGTGAAGTTCAGGGGTGAGGATTATCATGCGGAACTGAACCTCAGCCTGCTTGAGGCCTATAAAACCCATAAACAAACCTTGGCGGTCAATGGAAAGAATATCAGGATCACCATCCCTGCAGGCATCGAGAACGGCCAGACCATCAAAATAACAGAGCATGGCGGCCCGGGAATTAATGGCGGTCCTGACGGCGATCTCTATATTACATTTTCCGTTGCAAACCATCCTAAGATTAAACGGCTGGGAAATAACCTTTACACAACAATTGATCTGGATCTTTACACAGCCGTACTTGGGGGTGAAATCACCATGGACACCCTCGATGGGAAAGTCAGACTTAAAGTTAAACCGGAAACACAGAATGGAAGCCAGGTAAAGTTGAAAGGAAAGGGTTTCCCTGTCTATAAAAAGGAGGGACAATTTGGTGATATGTACGTAACCTACGCTATTAAAATACCGACAAACCTCACGGCGAAGCAAAAAGTACTATTTGCCGAGTTATCGAAAATGTAAAATGGTAACCGCGTAGTAAAGAATTGCGGACATGAAGGCTAGGGTATAAAAAATAAACAATGAAAACAGGAAAATTAATTGCTGTAGATGAGTTCTGTAACATCAACAAAATTGAAATTTCATTTATCGAGTCATTACAGCAAACCGGTTTGATAGAAATAACTACCATTGATGAAAAAGGATTTATTGATCCACGCCAGCTTCAGCAATTAGAGAAATTTATTCGGTTCTATTATGAGTTTGACATAAACCTGGAAGGGATCGAGACCATCACAGGGTTGCTGCAACGGATAACCTCAATGCAGGATGAAATCATTGCCCTGAGGAACCGGCTGCGCCTTTATGAGAAAGAGGACTAATCAGGAACATTATGGCCCGGGACACTCAATCCTTCTGGAGCACCCCACTCACTGAATTGCTTGACACACTGCAGGCTACGGCAGCAGGACTTACAACTGACGATGCGCAGAATAGGCTCGGCATGTACGGCGCAAATCAGCTAAACCCTCCCAAAAGATCAGATGCCTTCACACACTTCATTGCTCAGTTCAAGAGCCCGATCATTCTTATCCTTCTTTTTGCGACAGGATTATCACTATTCCTGCGGAACATGGTCGATGCCTCGATTATTTTTATCATCGTCATCATCAGCGGGCTTCTTGGTTTCTGGCAGGAGCACAGTGCATCCAACGCTGTGCAGAAATTACTGGCCATAGTGAAGATAAAGTCAACAGTTGTTCGCGATGGAAAACAGCAGGAGATCGCGATTGAAGAGATCGTTCCTGGCGATGTCGTTGCCCTGAACGCCGGGGATATTGTTCCGGGGGACTGCCTGCTTCTGGAATCTAAAGATCTGTTCGTGGATGAAGCCATGCTTACCGGCGAGACCTTCCCTGTTGAAAAGACTGTTTCTGTATTGCAGCCTGGGACAGCCCTGGCGAAACGATCAAACGCAATATGGATGGGCACACACGTGGTCAGCGGAAATGCAAAAGCACTGGTCGCACTTACTGGCAAAAATACTGAGTTTGGCAAGGTGTCCGAACACCTCAGACTCAGGGCCCCTGAGACTGAATTCGAGCATGGTATAAAGAGATTTGGGTTTTTTCTTGGTGAAGTTACTTTGGTACTGGTTGTCATTATTTTTGCTGTCAATGTTTATCTGCACCGATCGGTTCTTGACTCTTTACTTTTTTCATTAGCGCTCGCAGTGGGGCTTACACCCCAGCTGTTGCCTGCAATCATCAGCATTAACCTTGCTCATGGCGCAAGGAGAATGGCTCAGAAGAAAGTAATCGTAAAGCGGCTCACTTCCATTGAGAACTTCGGTAGCATGAATGTAATCTGTTCCGATAAGACGGGCACCCTGACTGAAGGAACCGTTAAACTGCATTCTGCCCTGGATGTGAATGGGGAGGTAAGTGATAAGGTATTCCTGTTTGCTTATCTCAATGCTTGTTATGAGACCGGATTTAAAAATCCTATCGATGCGGCCATCCTGGATAATAAAAAGCCTTTCCTGGAAAACTACACTAAACAGGATGAGATTCCCTATGATTTTCTCCGGAAACGCCTGAGCATTGCAGTAACGCATGGCGCTGAACATTTGATGGTTACAAAAGGTGCCCTGAAAAATATACTTGAGGTCTGCTCATCTGTGGAAACCAAGGAGGGATGTAGTGTCGATCTGGCATCAATGCAGGATCAGATCCGTGAACATTTTGAAGCATTCAGCGACCAGGGATTACGCACCCTGGGCATCGCTTACAAAAAGCTGCCTTCCGGAGCGCTAATAGGAAAAAACGATGAAACGGCGATGACCTTTTTGGGCTTTCTCACCCTCTTTGACCCCCCGAAACCGGATATCCTTGAGACCATAGCCAACCTGAAGAATCTGGGTATTTCAATCAAAATCATCACTGGCGATAATCATCTTGTCGCTGACAGCCTGAGCAAGAAAATGGACCTCTCTGATAATAAGATCATCACCGGTCCCGACCTTCGCCAGATGAGTGATGACGCTTTGATCAGACAGGTGGGGAGCGTGGATGTCTTTGCAGAAATAGAGCCCAACCAGAAAGAAAGGATCATCATCGCCTTGCGGAAGGCAGGCAATGTCGTGGGTTATATGGGCGATGGAATCAATGATGCATCTGCCCTCCATGCTGCCGATGTAGGTATTTCAGTGAATACGGCTGCCGATGTTGCCAAGGATGCAGCCGATATCGTGTTGCTCGAAAATAACCTGGGCGTCTTGGTCGAGGGGGTGAAAGAAGGGAGGACGACATTTGCCAATACACTGAAGTATGTCTTCATGGCTACAAGTGCAAACTTCGGGAATATGTTCAGTATGGCGGGAGTATCGATCTTTCTGCCATTCCTTCCACTGCTGCCCAAACAGATCCTTCTCACCAACCTGATGACCGACTTTCCAGAAATGACGATTGCCACCGACCGTGTTGATAACCAGATGGTCGATTACCCAAGGCGCTGGAATATCAAAGCCATACGCAAGTTTATGGTCGTTTTCGGCTTGCTCAGCTCCTTGTTTGACTACCTGACCTTTGGATTGTTATTGCTCGTACTTCACTTCAACGAAGTTCAGTTCAGGACCGGCTGGTTTATCGAGTCAGTGATCTCAGCATCGGTCATCGTCCTCGTTATCCGCACGAGGCATCCTTTTTTCAGGAGCAAACCAGGGAAATACCTGCTGATTGCAACATTATCAATTGTCATCATTACTCTTATCCTGCCCTTCACTCCCCTTGGCACTCTCTTCGGCTTTAACCCCCTCAGCCTCACAACCTGCCTGCTTTTATTGCTCATCATCGCGGCTTACATCATCCTGGCAGAAGTCACCAAGACAATATTTTACAAGAAAGTCAATATCTGACAATCTCAACTTGCATTGGTGCTAAGCGGAATTTGTATTTCCGCTTAATTTGACGTTGGTACTAATGTCAGATTCTGTTTATGCTATTTTTTATAGTGTTTGTCTCTTTACCTCTCACCATTTTTAAGTCCCGAATATCTTTTTTCCTTAATTTTGTGCCCTCTTAATAACTTCTTAATCTAAACCATTATACCTCACATGTTTTGAAAAATATTGCCTTCCTTGGGTTCATACTCCTTTTTCCATATCTTATAAAAGCTCAACCTGCTGTCTACCTTAGTCCGGGAAAGATCAATGGGATCATCATCGATTCGGTTGATCATACTCCCGTCGAATATGCCACCATTGCCTTATCCCATCAGAATGGGACTGAAATCATCAACGGCACGACCTCCGATTCGGTAGGCAGGTTTATTTTAAACAAAGTCCCGAAAGGAACTTACCGGATCGTGATCAATTTCCTTGGATATCAAAAAAAGGTAATCGACAACATCGTCATCAATGAGAAGGCGCCTTCCGTTTCTCTAGGAACAATTCTTTTATCCCCAAAAGCCACGACTCTGGAAGGTGTAACGGTTACCGGTGAGAAGAGTATCATCGAAAACAAGATCGATAAGATGGTATATAACGCAGAAAATGACATTACCTCCCAGACAGGCGTTGCCATAGATGTACTTAAGAAAGTGCCCCAGGTATCTGTTGATGTTGACGGGAATGTGGAACTGCAGGGCAATACCAACATCCGCTTTCTGATTGATGGGAAACCATCGACAATATACGGAAGCAGCATCACTGATGTCCTTGAGTCGATCCCGGCAAGCCAGATCCAGAGCATTGAGGTGATAACCAGTCCCGGGGCGAAATACGATGCGGAAGGAACAGGAGGCATTATCAATATTCTGTTAAAGAAAACAAAGGTCAATGGGGTCAGCGGAAATGTCTCCTTGTCAGGAGGGACCCGTCTTGAAAATGGTTCTTTCAACATCAATCTGAGGAAAGGACACTTTGGAGTGAATGCTTTTTTTAACGGAAATGCACAATTGCCGTCGGTAACAACAAACGACCAATACCAGGTAACACAAAATCCAGACAACACAATACAAACCTTAACACAGCATTCACAAAGCAATTTCCAGAGGAATGGCTATCAGGGTGGTCTGGGTTTTGACTTTGCCCTTGGCAAAAAAGATAATCTTACTGCCGGCCTGACATATAATCATTGGTCAAACCATGGCAGTGGTGTCACAAATCAGGTTTCAGATTCAACGGGAGGTACTCCATTCATGAATGCGCTTAATGTCGTAAATAACTGGCATTCAAATTCAGTGAATTGGAACCTGAATTATAAGCACACATTCAGTAAGAAAGGACAGGAATTGAATATTCAATATTATTCCAGTTATTCAATGAATTATTCTGATTACCGGCAAACAGAGGGGAAGGGCGCTGCCGATTCCATTTATTCAGGGATATATGGTACCAATCCCGGTACTGACATGACATCGGTAATAGCAGTTGATTATACGCATCCTTTCACTGAAAAGATAAATTTGCAAACTGGTGCGAAAGCTACTTTTGAGAGCCTGAAAAGTCCCTCAACAGTCGACACGCTGGGTCTGCCAAGTGGCAATTATGTGCCTGACTACCCGCAGTCTTATACATTGAATTATTCCAGGAACATATATGCGGCTTACCTTACCGGTACATTTTCGCTATTTAAATTCCTGGATGTAATGCCGGGCGCACGGGTAGAGCATACCGATACCTGGATCAGTTATTTTAATGCAACCGGGAACAGTGTTCCATCCTATACTACTTTTGTGCCTTCACTGGTGTTATCGCATAATTTTAAGAATAATCAGACCCTTAAACTAAGCTATTCATACAGGATCCAGCGTCCGGCTTATTACGACCTGAACCCTTTCATCAACCTGAGCGACCCGCATAATATATCAACGGGAAATCCTGGACTGAGACCGGAATCTGCAAACAGCATAGAAATGGGATATAATAAATCATTCAAAGAAGGCAGTAACTTAAATGTGGTTGCCTTTTATCGCTGGAATATTAATGATATTGAGAATTTCGTGATCTACTATCCCACTTATAAGATCGGTGATTCTATCTATACGAATGTCACCGTGACCACCCGCGAGAACATCAGTTCCGAGCAACGGATAGGAGGTAACATCTATGGCTCCATTCCCATTGCATCAATTATCAATATCCGGACCAATATTTCGATGTTCGACCGGATCATCCGTGAAAATGGCCCTATCCCGGCTTCTATCAACAGTTTTGAATACCACATCACAATGAACATCAACTGGCAGATCCTGAAGACCCTTGCTTTGGAACTTTTCGGGAATTTCAATTCTTCTCGTACTGCCGTGCAGGGTAAATATCCCGCATGGACTTCATATAGCCTTGCCATCCGGAAAAAGCTTTTTCATGATAAAGCAAGCATCGCCTTAACGGCCAATAATCCTTTTAATGAATATGTAATCCTGAAAACCAACCTGGCCGGAGAAAATTTTATGTTGATCAGCACACGTAAAATAGCCTTCCAGTCGTTCGGCCTCAACCTGACCTATAAATTCGGAAAGATGAAATTCGAGAGTGTCAGGGAGGAGGAAAATAACAACCCGATGAATGGTCCTGGTTTTTAGCCAACAGGTAATAATATATAAAATGTAATCCTTTAATTAACAATTGCGTAATTACTCATTCCCTGAGATTAATAGTTATTTATTGATCAATGCAAACCCCATGCTCATTCTCTCTTGTTACTAATGATTAATTGATCATTCCTGGCCCCAATAATCATTTGTTTATTTCTAATTATTCCTTATTTTTGCTCATCATTTCCAATAGGGGTGCCTTACTTAAAAGGCTGAGATTATACTCTTTGAACCTGATCCGGGTAATGCCGGCGTAGGGAGGAGCACAATTCAACGGACATTTCCCTTAAAGGATTGATTGCTAAAGTCATTTTAATCTTTAAAGATCAATCACATGTTACAACAAAAAGAAATCAGGAATTTTTCAGGTAAGAAGCTGCTCACCACAGCAGTATTACTTCTTGCTATCTGCCTGCGGGGATATTCACAGGTCACAGTTTCCGGTGCGGTCAGTGATCACGAATCAGGAAAGCCAATGTCCGGTGCGCACATCACGGTTGAAAACACTTTTATCAGTGTCGCCAGCACAAATGACGGGAAATACCGGATCAGGGTATCTAAAGCTGGCATCTGGACGCTGAAGGTTACCTTCATGGGTTACCAGTCCATCACCAGGACATGCCATCTGGCACATGACACGATCATTGATTTTAACATGGTCACCAGTGCTATTCTTGGTGAAGAGGTGAACATCATTGCCACGCGGGCACAGGAGAAGACACCTGCAACATATTCCATGATGAGCCATGCAGAGATTGAAAAGAATAATCTTGGTCAGGATCTCCCTTTCATCATTGAAAATACGCCTTCCGTGGTGGTCACTTCTGATGCCGGAACTGGTATCGGATACACAGGGATCAATATCCGCGGTTCCGATCTTACCAGGATCAATGTCACGCTGAACGGCATCCCTGTGAACGATGCTGAATCACAGGGCGTATGGTTTGTCGACCTGCCTGACCTCGCCTCGTCGGCAGGTAGCATCCAGGTACAAAGGGGTGTCGGCACTTCAACTAACGGGGCTGGCGCATTCGGGGCTTCAATCAACATACAGACCACACCCTTCGAGCAGGATCCTTATGGTGAGATCAACAGCTCTGTGGGGTCATTCAACACATTCAAGAATACCTTTCGTTTTGGAACGGGATTAATGGCTGATAAATTTGAATTTGACGGACGGATCTCACGCATCACATCTGATGGCTATATCGACCGTGCCTTCTCAAAACTGACATCCTTCAGCCTTTCCGGGGGATATTTTGGCAAAAAGACCACCCTGAAGGTGCTCGTGCTCTCGGGCACTGAAAAAACTTATCAGGCATGGGAAGGCGTACCGAAAGATTCGCTGGCTACAAACCGTACCTATAATCCTGAAGGTGGGTACATCGATAAAAACGGGAATATTGCCTATTATAATAATCAGACCGATAATTATACTCAAACGAACTGCCAGCTGCTGTTTTCACAGGAAATTAACCACGACCTGAACTTCAATGCAGCCTTGCATTATACCAAGGGATATGGTTATTATGAAAGCTACGATACTGCGCAGAGTTTTTCGGCCTATAACCTGAACAATGTCGTCATTGGGGGCACTACGATCACAACGACAAATCTTATCGATCAGAAATGGCTCAATAACGATTTTTACGGGTTCACTTTTTCGGGGAATTATCACAGGAGGGATAAACTGAAGATCACCCTGGGAGGGGCATGGAACCAGTATTATGGCAAACATTATGGAAAAGTGATCTGGGCACAGTATGCCTCGAACGGGGATAATGACCGGAACTGGTACTATGGGATCGGACTGAAGAATGATTTTAATATATATGCAAAAGCCACATATACATTATTCAGGAATTTCAACATATTTGCCGATCTGCAGGACAGGAATATTTATTACAAATTAAATGGGACACTGGAAGACTTAAGGACCCTGGACCAGGTGCATACATTTAACTTTTTCAATCCAAAGGCAGGGATCTTTTATACTATCAATGATAAACAGGATGTTTATCTTTCCTTTGGAGTAGGTAACCGGGAACCCAGCAGTGACGACTATTTTGTTTCAGAGCCGGGTAATATTCCCGAACATGAAACCATGGATGACTGGGAGCTTGGATATAATTTGAAGATCCCGAATTTCAGGTTAGGTGTGAATCTTTATTATATGAATTACCTTAACCAGCTTGTGCTTACCGGCAAGATCAACAGCGTCGGAGAAGCCGTAATGACCAATGTTCCGCAAAGCTACCGCACAGGAATAGAGATTACTGCGGGTGCTAACATTTTCAAATGGCTGAAGTGGGATGTCACTTCGACATTAAGTACGAATAAGATCAGAGACTTTACTGAGTATACCGATGTATATGATGCTTCCGGCAACCTGACAGGTCAGCAAAGCCAGTATTTGGGTAAGACAGATATCTCCTTCTCCCCAAGTTTTATCCTTCAGGATAACCTTACCTTCATACCTGTAAAGGACTTGTCACTAACGTTGACTTCCAGGTATATAGGGAAACAGTTTGTCGACAATACTTCAAACAACGATCGGGTTCTAAATGCCTACCTTGTCAATAATGTTACAGCCGGATATACCATCAGGACAAAATGGATCAAAGAGATCGGGTTCAACCTTGCAGTTAATAACATCTTCAGCAATAAGTATGAAACAAATGCCTGGGTTTACCCTTATTACATGAATGGAAAGTTATATGAAACGAATGGATACTTTCCCCAGGCCCTGATCAATTTCCTTTTCGGGATCACACTGAAGGTCTGATCACACAGAAGGCGGTCTATCCTCATTTTACTTTTCTTTCATTTTTACCGTGCGTAATTTTGAAATTGTGTAACTTGCATCAATTTCAGTACTAAAAATATATTAAACCTGAATAATATGAAAAAACAGATCTTCACTACTTCATTCCTTTTTCTGTTTGTTGCCGGCTTTTCATTGCTATTTGGCCAGACAAAGCAGATTGACCTTAATACACCGATAGCCGTCGATCCAAACGTAAGGATCGGAAAACTTGACAACGGGCTTGTTTATTACATTCGGTACAATAAAAAACCTGAAAAGAGAGTCGAACTCAGGCTGGCCGTAAATGCCGGGTCTGTCCTTGAGAATGATGACCAACAGGGGTTGGCACATTTTATGGAACACATGAATTTTAACGGCACCAAAACATTTCCTCACAATGAACTCGTCGATTTTCTCCAGAAGACCGGTGTAAAATTTGGAGCCGATATCAATGCATACACCGGTTTTGATGAAACCGTTTATATGTTGCAGCTTCCGACAGACGACACAGCTCTCGTGAACAAGGGTTACCAGGTACTGGAAGATTGGTCGCACAATGCATTGCTCGACGATAAAGAGATTGACAAGGAAAGAGGAGTCATTGTTGAAGAGTGGAGACTCGGGCTGGGAGCCCAGGACCGGATGATGAAAAAATTTCTTCCCATAGTATTCAAAGGATCTGTTTATGCCAACCGGTTGCCTATTGGGAAAGTTGATATTATCCGGAATTGCAAACATGACTTAATCCGCGAGTATTATCACGACTGGTACCGTCCCGATCTGCAGGCGGTCATCGTAGTTGGCGATATCGATCCCGCAAAAGCTGAAGCCCAGATCAAGGCCCATTTCTCAGGTATCAAAAACCCTTCTCCGGAAAGACCGAGACAAGAATTTGATATTCCTGATAACAAGGAACCTCTGATAGCAGTTACAACCGATAAGGAAGCAACTGAGAATTATATTCTTATGTTTTACAAGCATCCGTTGAAGAAGGAAAAGACCCTCGGCGATTTTAAAGATAAAATGATGGCCGAATTGTTTACGGGCATGCTTAACAACAGGTTTAATGAGATATCTCAGAAACCTGAATCGCCTTATGTCTTTGCCAGTTCAGGATACGGTCAGTTCCTTGCCAGGAACAAGGATGCATACATGGTCAATGCCATGTCGAAAGAGAACCAGATTGGTAAAAGCCTGGAGGTCCTGCTCGCTGAGAACGAGCGGGTAAAGCGTTTCGGATTCACAGAAACTGAATTTGAACGCCAGAAGGAGGAGATGCTCAGCCAGTATGAAAAAGCAGCAAAGGAATTTGATAAAACCGAATCCATGCGCCTGACCAATGAATATGTGGACAATTACCTCACCGGAGAACCAATTCCAGGTGCACAGAAGGCTTATAAATATGTACAAAACCTTTTGCCGGAGATAAAACTAGAAGATATCAATGCACTCGCAAAGGAATTTGTCACCGACGACAATATGGCACTGGCAGTCACAGCACCTGATAAGACCGGTGTTGAAGTCCCGACTGAAGCCGATATCCTGCAGATCATCAAAAATTCCAAAATGACTGACCTCAAACCTTATGTAGATAATTTTAAAGAAGAACCCCTGGTTTCGGGTGACCTTAAAGGATCAAAAATCGTCAGCACAAATGAAAATACTGAATTGGGTTTTACGGAAATGAAGCTTGCTAACGGTGTGACGGTAGTATTAAAACCTACTCATTTCAAGAATGACGAGATCCTGCTTTCTGCTTATAGTCTGGGAGGCAACTCACAAATCCCTGATGAGAGTTTCATGTCGGTCAATTATGCCACGCATGTCATCGAGATGAGTGGTGCGGGGAATTTTGACAACGTGGAACTGGAGAAAAAACTAAAAGGGAAAAATGTCGAGGTTCATCCCTATATCGGTGATGTGAAGGAGGGATTCAGGGGAAACTGCACGCCTAAGGACCTTGAAACTATGCTGCAGCTGGTTTATCTCTATTTTACCAGCCCGAGAAAAGATACTACAGCTTTCAAGGCTTTTATTTCACAAATGGAGAACGAAATGAAATTCATGAAGAGTAATCCGATAATGAGTTTTTATGACACCCTGTTCAAAACGGTTTATCCCGGATACAAAAGAATGATCATCTTACCCACGCAGGATCAATTGAAACAGGTGGACCTCAACAGCCTTTATAAGATATATCGTGCTATATTTGCGAACGCACGGGATTTTAAATTTTTCTTAACTGGTAATTTTTCTATTGATACCATTACCCCCCTGATCACTAAATACCTTGGCAGCCTGCCTTCCATAAACCGGGAGGAGACCTGGAAAGATCTTTCTCCCAGATTCCCGAATGGAATCGTCAATGGTACCTTGTATAAGGGAACTGATCCGCAGGGCATGGTTGGGATCGTTATGTCGGAACCATTCGAATATAATCCTGGGAACCTGTTGCAACTGAGTATGCTTAAAGAAATCATCTCCATCAAACTCATTGAGGTGATACGGGAAAAGATGAGTGGGGTTTATTCACCTCAGGTCATGGTGAATCCAACCCATTACCCGCAATCAAAATTCCAGTTCATGGTGATGTTTGGCTGTTCGCCAAAGGCTGCTGACAAGCTGACCACAGCCGTATTCAGGGAGATCAAAAAGATACTGTCTGACGGTCCTACAGAAATTGACCTGAAAAAGGCAAAGGAAACATTGATCCGGGCAAGGGAAACTGATCTTGAGAAGAATGACTTCTGGCTTAACAAATTAGAGTCAGTTTATTTTGATGGAACAGATCCGGCTACTATCCTGGATTTTAAGGATAGAGTGAATGCAGTCACTATCAGGGATCTTAAAACAGCAGCCGACAATTATCTGAAACTAAAGCATTATGTAAGGGTAGTACTCAAACCGGAGAAAAAATAAGTAGTGGGAACAGGCGTCAACATAAGCATTAAAAATAAACGGGCTGGACATGAATATTTTCTGTTGCAGGATTTCACTGCCGGCATTCAGCTTTCCGGAACCGAGATCAAGTCGATCAGGGAAGGGAAAGCAAACATTGCAGATGCTTATTGCACATTCAAAGGGAATGAGCTTTTCGTGATCAACATGCACATCGCCGAATATGTTCATGGAACTTACAATAATCATGAACCCAAACGCGACCGTAAACTCCTGCTCACAAAAAGAGAACTTCATAAGTTGCAGACCAGGGTCAGGGAGAAAGGATTCACCATCATTCCGACACTGCTGTTTATCAATGAGAAAGGATTAGCCAAGCTGACGATATCCCTGGCACGGGGGAAACATTATTATGATAAGCGGGAAACGCTGAAAAAGAAAGATATCAAAAGAGAGATCGAGCGGTCACATGATTGACGTTTCTTTGTGGAATCAATAATTGGGTTCCTGATGTTTATCTTAATTATTGTTAAATAGGTCATAATTTGGTTAAAGAATCATAATTTTGCATAAATTTTCCTTGATGCACAAAACCATTTTCAGGATACTGACAACACTGCTGATCTTTTCATTTTCAATTCATGCTTTTTCGCAGGCTAATGAAAAAGAAAAGGTCATGCCTGCAAGTGAAAAAATACATTGGTACAGTTTCGAGGAAGCATACCAGCTAAATAAAAAGAAGCCAAAAAAAATCTTTGTCGATGTATTTACCGATTGGTGCGGCTGGTGCAAAAAGATGGATGCGGAGACATTCACAAATCCTGTTATCAGTAAATACATGGCAAAGCACTTTTATTGTGTTAAACTGAATGCAGAAAGAAAGGACACGGTGATTATCGACGGGGTAAAATTCACTAATCCTAACCCTGGAAGTAAAAGATCGACTCACCAGCTTGCCGTTGAATTGCTCAAAGGAAATATGTCTTACCCTTCATTCGTATTCCTGAATGAAAAAAGCCAATGGCTCACAGTTGTCTCCGGCTACCATGTCGCCAGGGAATTTGAACCCATCCTTCACTATTTCGGGGATGATGCATACCAGAAGGAAACACCCTGGGAAGACTTCAAGGCCTCTTTCGAAGGAGAACTGAAATAATCTTCAGGTTTGGTTATAATGAGAAATGAGTAATTACAGAATTTTTACTCCTGTAATTACTCATTACCTGGTTGATCTTTCTGGGTGGAAGATGGGGCTCGAACCCACGGCCTTCAGATCCACAATCTGACGCTCTAACCTGCTGAGCTACATCCACCATATAAATTGAGCGGCAAAAATACAAATCTTTTGACATTATTTCATAAAAGTGTCAAAAATAGCCACTGTCAACGATTCATAATTCATGATCCTTATCCGTAATTCGTGATTTTTTTACCGATCTTTGCTGGTATCTAAACAGGGAATGTGTTTTTCAGGAAAACAAATTATAAGTCTTCGGGAAGTTTATCGGCTTTAGCCTGGAAGAGATTTCGGAAAAACCGGCTGGGATTCGGATCACTGATCTTTATCGGGATGGTGGTACTTGTCGCTTTGCTGGGTTACCTGATCTCGCCTGACTCCACGCCCTATGCCAACGACCAGTACCTTGAGCTGGGGTTAAAAAAACCTGGGACCAAAGTGGTTTTCCTCCCGGTCAAATCAGATGAAAAACCAGTTCGTCATAACATAATTTACAGGATGCTATTTGGCCAGAAAAGCGGACATACCAATATCCCCATATCTTCCTGGAGAAAAGCAGGTGACCAGATCATTATCCGTGAATATTCAGATCCCCCGGCAGCAGATGCCCTTGAGAAATCTTACCCTTCCAGCCAGGTCGACCTGCCATATTCAAGGACATATTGGCTTGGCACCGACCGTTTTGGCAGGGATTATTTGAGCATGCTCATAATCGGTACCCGTGTAAGCCTGTCTGTAGGATTCATTTCCGTCTTTATTTCACTCCTGATCGGGATCTCCATTGGCGCAGTGGGTGGATACTTTCGTGGGTGGATCGACAATGTTATCGTCTGGATCATCAATGTAGTCTGGTCGATTCCGACGCTTTTATTGGTGATTGCGATCACATTTGCATTGGGTAAGGGATTCTGGCAGGTCTTTGTTGCAGTCGGACTGACGATGTGGGTCGAGGTAGCCCGTGTAGTGCGTGGCCAGATTCTGAGCATCAGGGAAAAAGAATTTGTGGAAGCCGGCCGGGCCCTTGGATTTTCAGATTTCCGGATCATATTCCATCACATTCTGCCCAACATCATGGGTGTCGTGATCGTGATTTCTGCTGCAAATTTTGCATCTGCTATCCTCCTTGAGGCCGGGTTGAGCTTCCTCGGGATTGGAGTACAACCCCCCGTGCCTTCATGGGGCTCCATGATAAAAGAAAATTATGGTTACATCATCATGAACTCAGCTCATCTTGCTATTCTTCCGGGAATAGCGATCATGCTTATGGTTCTGGCTTTCATGCTGGTAGGTAACGCATTGAGGGATGCACTGGACGTGAAAACCTCAGCGGTAATCTGATTTAAGCCTGTAGTCAATTTCCTGGCATCCCTTTTGTTTCCCTTTGGGGCAGTCACCTTTATCTATAAAGAAATGCACTGCAAAATAAAGATCGAATCCCGAAAAATTACTGATCTGGAAGAATTCCCCCAGCTTTTCAGTACCAATAGTAAAATAATAGTATCTTAAGGCAAGCCCGATCCTTAGCTTGTTCCAGTCATACAATGAAAGAGGAAGGTCTGCTTCTAAGCCCCGGCTCTCATAACGGGGAGTAATGGAGATTTCGGAAGGCCTGGAAACAGAGGCAGGACTCAGGTCAAAGCCATAGATCAGTGATGCATTCACGTACCACTGTTTGAAATAGTGATAATCAAACTGGATAGATAACGCCGATGGTAACCACATATAAAAACTATTCCCGGCGTATGAAGCTTTTTTATCGCCATAAAATCTATAACTGATCGTATCCATTAGCTGGTGAATTGAAGTAAAATTTAAACTACCCACATTCTCCCAGTAAGAACTTTTATTATCAATTGAATATTTCTCTGAATGGGTATTGAATCTGATAGCCCCTACATCGATAAGCGCCACCCCCAGCCGATAAAGGTAATCATTATATTGTTGGGTACACAAGGTCGTAAAGTAATCTTCCGAATATAAGCCGGACAAGCGAGTGTATGTAACCCCAACGTCTCCGCTAAACCCGTGACCGGGGAACAGTTTATTATTCCACAAGCCGCCGTTATCATAGTCGACTGGGATAGAATAACCAACCTGCCCCTTAAAATTATGAACACTGATGGTAGTGTCGTTAGGCACGATATAATTCGCGTTGTTCCCATAAACATAAAGTCCTGAGTACCCGAAAAGCCTGTTAATAGTTATTCCTATGGTTATTTTTCTAAGATCCCTGGCCTGAAGGGTATAGGCATAACTGATCCCGACTTCTGCCCAGGTCAGTTCTCCGGTTTTAAATGGACGTCTGTCATCATAGTCGATGTTTTGCTGGGGAACATAATTCAATCCCAGGTAAGCGAAATTCGCGATCTCATAAGGAACATTTTTAGCTGAAACGACCGACCTGACCCCTGAACTTATTGCAAAGGCCTGATTTCCATAGATCAACATAGCCCCAGGACCGTTAATACGGATTTGAAAATAGGCATCCCTTAGATCATTATTGTTATAGATGTAAAAATTTCGAAGTCCGGTTCCATATTCTTCCGGGTGAGAAGGCAATACAAAGTTGGATGTTAAAAAGTCTGAAAACCGGTATTCATTTTTAGCCATGTACACAAAATTATTCTGGAGGGAAACATCCATTGCCAGAAAATTGATATCGAGATAGGGCTTTGAGCCCAGCATTGAACTTGGATTCAACTGCAGACCATTCACGCCGGAATAGTTACCTAACGTGGTTCCGAACATCTCCTGGCTGAAGACAGGGCTGCAATAAAGGAGCCCGGTAAAGATAAAAAACCAAATCCCAACCCTGAACCATTTCATTCTGCCTGAACTTTATGCATATAAAGATTTAACCGTTTATCATTAAATGTCGAACCCCAAAGTGAGTAATTCTCTTTATCATAATCTTCATCATATAGACCATTTCAGATAGAAAAAGTTGTTCAAAGTTTTATAATATAACCCGGTAATTGATATTTGTTGCATGAAATTCGTGACGATTTTTTGAAAGGCGGGCTTTTAATACAAAACATGACTAAAAGGTGAATTGATTATTTAAAGTTCAATAATAGATATTTTTCTGATTAACTGTATAAATAATTTTTTATTATATCGGGATAATATCTGGTTACGCAACTGTCAGAATTATCCGGAATACAGACCTAAAGATGACTAAATAACAATTTGGAGAGCCAGAGCTGATTGTCTGCTCTGAAGAAAAAGAATCTTTACCTTTGAAGCATTGGTTTGAGCATCCCGTCTCCTGCATTCCTGCCTGCCGGCAGGAATGCTGAACTTAAATCTGATTTCAAAAATCGTTGATCGATTATTCGATTATTCACTCTAAAACCCCTCCTGATTCCCAAATTCTTGAATTCCCATAGCCCTACCTGCCGGCAGGAATTCCGAACTTCAATCTGATTTCAAAGATCGTTGATCGATTATTCGATTATTCACTTTATAACCTCTTCTGATTCCCATCTTCTTGAATTTTCATTTATGGCATCTGGCCTCAATTTCAATTAGTTAAAAGCGTCCTTTCGTCGGGTACTCGACTAAGGGTCGATTAATCTTCGATCGGACTTCTATTCACCAATATTCACTCAAAACCCGACCCAAAACCAAATTTCTGACCAATTAAAGGCAAAAAATGAAAGATTACCGGCTGATTTTCGGCGAAAAAAACAGGCAGGACTATACCCCTCCCACACCTGCTTTACACATATAACAGAAAATTTCATTCTTTTCACCATATACTTAACACTTAACACTTAACACTATATTTATGTGCTATCGATCACCCGTACCTCCTGCATGGCCTGTCTGGGCAAATCAACCTTACGTGCCGCAGCAATGCCCCTGTTCTTAATCAAATTCTTATTCTTAACAGAAACATTGAATAAATCTCTCTTAAGAGCTTCATAACCGCTGGTATCGATCTTTTCTCTCTTTGACTGCAACATAAAATCACTGATTGCAAGATTCCAGGCATTCTGCAGGCCCTTTAC
>Ga0181533_1000441_pt1 | contig 55059 bp, 28 predicted proteins | sample PEATcosm2014_Bin_45_FD_119772 | JGI IMG/M metagenome (GOLD analysis project Ga0181533, IMG submission 119772) | Peatland microbial communities from MTU Mesocosm Facility, Houghton, MI, USA - PEATcosm2014_Bin11_60_metaG | ecosystem: Environmental > Terrestrial > Soil > Wetlands > Peat | place... | reverse complement strand
CGCTTGGTGACCAGGTTGTAGACGTTGTCCGACCAGTTCTGGATGGTGGTGTAGCGGACGTGGGCCCCCCGCTCGGCGATGATCTCGACCACCGCGGCGTGCAGCGAGTCGTTGGAGTAGGTGGGGGCGGTGCAGCCCTCGATGTAGTGGACGTAGGAGTCCTCGTCGGCGATGATCAGGGTCCGCTCGAACTGGCCCATGTTGTCGCTGTTGATCCGGAAGTAGGCCTGGAGCGGGATCTCGACGCGCACCCCCTTGGGGACGTAGACGAAGGAGCCGCCCGACCACACCGCGCTGTTGAGGGCCGCGAACTTGTTGTCGTTGGGCGGGATCACGGTGCCGAAGTAGCGCCTGAAGAGCTCCTCGTGGTCGCGCAGCCCGGTGTCGCAGTCGCTGAACAGCACCCCGAGCTTCTCGAGGTCGGCCCGGATGCTGTGGTAGACGACCTCCGAGTCGTACTGGGCGGACACCCCGGCCAGGAAGTTCCGCTCCGCCTCGGGGATTCCCAGCCGGTCAAAGGTGTTGCGGATCGAGTCGGGGACGTCGTCCCAGCTCCGGCCCATCTCGTCGACCGGCTTGATGTAGTAGTAGATGTTGTCGAAGTCGATCCCGGAGAGATTGGCGCCCCAGTTGGGCATCGGCCGCTTGAAGAAGTGGGCCAGCGCCTTGAGCCGGAACTTGAGCATCCACTCCGGCTCGGCCTTGTGGGCGGAGATGGCCGCCACCACCTCCGGCGAGATCCCCTTCTCGGTGCGGAAGACCGAGACGTCGGCGTCGTGGAAGCCATACTTGTAGTCCTTGGTCAGCTCGTGGGCCTGGACCGTCATCGGCGTGAGACCTCCGGCCCCGTGGGGCTGGTCGCGGTGATGTAGGGGTCGTACCCTTCGCGCTCGATCACGTGGGCCAGCTCGGGCCCGCCGCTGTCCACGATCTTCCCCTGGTGCATGATGTGGACCCGATCCGGGGTGAGGTTCTCGAGGATCCGGTAGTAGTGGGTGATGAGCAGCACGCCCATCCGCCCCTCGCTCTTCTCCATGACCCGGAGGACGCCCTCGGCGACGATGCGCAGGGCGTCGACGTCGAGTCCGGAGTCGGGCTCGTCGAGGATCGCGAGCCGGGGCTCGAGCATGGCGAGCTGGAGGATCTCGGCCCGCTTCTTCTCCCCGCCGGAGAAGCCGTCGTTGATGTAGCGGCCGCGGAAGCTCGCGTCCATCCGGAGCGAGCCCATCTCCTCGCCCAGGCGGGCGATGAACTCCCGGGCCGGAAGCTCCTTGCCCTGGGCGCGCAGCGCGGCCCGGAGGAAGTTGACGGTGGTCACCCCGGGGATGGCGATCGGGTTCTGGAAGGAGAGGAAGAGCCCGAGCTGGGCCCGGCGGTCGGGGGTGAGGGCGAGCAGGTCCTGGCCGTCGAAGCTGGCCGACCCGCCGGTCACCTTGTACTTGGGGTGGCCCATCAGGCTGTAGGCGAGGGTGGACTTACCCGACCCGTTGGGCCCCATCAGGACGTGCACCTCTCCGACCGGGACCCGCAGGTCCACGCCGTCCAGGATGGGCTTGCCCTCCACCGCGACCCGGAGGCCGTCGACGTGGAGCTCGGTGGTCGGGGCGACGACGGCACCGCTACCGGCGACCACGACCTGGGCCCCCCCGGCGGTCTCAGGCATGGGCCACCTCCTGAACCGCCCCCCGGCGCCCCCGGTCGGGGAGCACGGGCAGCGGGGCGAAGCTGCTGACGAGGGCGTGGTCGGCGACCAGCTCGGCGAGGGTGGTCTGGCTGAGCACGGCGTCGATCGACGCCTTGAGCCGGCGCCAGAGCGGCTGGGAGGCGCAGTCCCCCTCCCGGATGCAGCTGCCCGGGACGTAATCGTGGGCGACGCACTCCACCGGTGACACCTCTCCCTCGACCACCTCGACCACCTCGAGCACCGAGATCAGGGCAGGGTGGCGGGTCAGGCGGTAGCCGCCGTGCACCCCGCGGGTGGACTCGACCAGCCCGCCACGGCGGAGCTGGGCGGCGAGCTGCTCGAGGTAGGAGAGGGGCAGGTGCTCGATCCGGGAGACCTCCGCAAGGCTCATCGGACCGCTTCCATAGGCCCGGGCGAACTCGGTCATCATCCGCAGGCCGTAGTGAGCTTTGGAGCTCACCCGCATGCTGAACGAGGCCGTCGCCGGAATCCCGACTGTCATACCGGGAATTGTACGCGGTCCGGGCCGGTCACTGCCGTCCCGGCTCAGGGGCTCACCCGGCAGCGGCTGCCGCCGCCGAGCCGGCCGCCGACCCCGCCGAGCGGATGCGGCTGACCGCCCGCTCGACCCGTGCGGCGGCCACGTCGACGTCGGCCTCGGTGGTCGAGCGGCCCAGCGCCAGCCGCAGCGCGCAGCCGGAGAGCTCACCAAAGCCCATGGCGGCCAGCACGTGGGAGGGGACCGGCGCCCCGCTGGAGCAGGCGCTCCCCGCCGAGGCGCAGACGCCCAGCTCGTCGAGGACCGCGAGCAGAAGATCGCTGCGACATCCGGCCACGACGAAGCTGCAGAGGCCGGGGAGCCGGCGGGTCCGATCGCCGGTGGGCTCGACCCCGGGGATTGCGGTGAGTAGGTTGGTCAGCCGACCAGTGAGGTTGACCAGCCCCGCGACGTCGGTCTCCCGCCGCCGGTCCGCCAAGTCGGCGGCCACCCCGAAGCCGGCGACGCCGGCGACGTTCTCGGTACCGCTGCGGCGGCCGCGCTCCTGGCCGCCGCCGGTGAGCTGGGCCGCCGGGAAGACGCCGTGTCGCGCCACCAGCGCACCCACCCCCTGGGGGCCGTACGCCTTGTGGGCGCTGAGGCTGATCAGGTCCACCCCGAGGGCGTCGAGTCCCAGGGGGAGCCGGCCCAGGGCCTGGACCGCATCGGTGTGGACCAGCGCCCGCGGGTTGCGGGCGCGGACGGCGCCGGCGATCGAGGCGACGTCCTCGACGGTGCCGATCTCGTTGTTGGCGAGCATCACGGACACCAGGACCGTGTCGGGCCGGATCGCGGCAGCCACCTCGGCGGGATCGACCCGGCCGCTGCGATCGCAGCCGACCACGGTCAGCTCGGCCCGGCCGGCCCCGGCGAGCGCGTCCGCGGTGGCCAGGACCGCCTCGTGCTCGACCGCGCTGACCACCAGGTGGCGGCCCCGCTCCGGACCCCATCGCTCCAGCACCCCGCGGAGGGCCAGGTTGTCGGCCTCGGTGCCGCCCGAGGTGAAGGTGACCTCGCGGGCCGCGCAGCCGGCGGCGTCGGCCACCCGGTCCCGGGCCTCGTCCACGGCGGCGCGGGCCTGCCGGCCGTGCCCGTGGACCGACGACGGGTTGCCGAACCGGTCCCCGAGCCAGGTCAGCATCGCCGCCCGCACCTCGGGGTCGAGCGGGGTGGTGGCGGCGTGGTCCAGGTAGAGGGGCTTCACCTCGACCAGTCTACGGAGCCGGCGCGGCGGCTCCCGCGGGCGTCATGGCCGGGCGTGGACGCGTCATGGCCCGGCCTCGAGCGGTCGCTGGGTGCGTCCTGCCGCGCAGAAGGGGGTCCGTCCTCACGGCGACCAGAGTTCACCCAGGAGATTCCTCGACCACACCATGATGGTGGTGTCCCCCACCGTCGCCGTCTCGATGGGGTCGCCCAGGACCGCCTCGAAGGCCACCCGATCGGTGGTGTCGGTGCTTGCCAGGAGGATGAATGTGGCGCGTTGGGTGGCGGGGTCATACCAGGCGGTCGTCGAGTGCCATAGGAATGGCCGGGGCGCCTCCGCGGGCGTGTCGACGGAGCGCACCGCGATCTCCCCATGCGTGCTGACCGTCACCACGTTCGCGTCCCAGTAGGTCCCGAGCCCGTAGGTCGCCCCGTGCCGGGCAAGCCACGCGGTCACCCCGGCGAGCGGCGGGGGGGCGGGCTGGGCGGTCACCGCCCCCGCGGCGAAGACCCCTGCGTAGGCGGCGACCAGGGCCAGCAGCCCGACTCGGAGACGCGGCCCGCGAGCGATCAGCCGAGGCACTCCCTCGCGCCCCGCCAGCACGGCGCCGAAGCCGAGGAGGGAGACCAGGTAGCGGGCCGAGGTCAGGTCGGTGGCCTGCTGGCCGGCGAGGTAGGCGGCGGCGTCGAGCAGCAGCCCGACGGTCAGCACTCGCGACACCAGATCGAGGCCGAGCCATCGCCGGGGCCGGAGCAGCCAGACCAGCACCGCCAGCACCATGGCCAGCCCGCAGAGGTGGAGGAGCGCCGCCGCCCAGCCGAGCCCGGCCGGTTGGTCGATCACGTCGGCGCCGAAGACGGTGAGGAGAGCCCGACCGCCCACCGAGAGGTTGTGGCCGAGCGAGGAGACCGGGGCGGGCAGCCCGTACCCACCGCCGAGGAGGGGCGCGGCGGTGAAGCCGCCCAGGCGGCGGATCGACCACCACGCGATCGGGACCGCAATGGCCGAGGTGACACCGATGACGACCAGCGCCGCGTCCAGACCGGGACCTTCGCGATCGGCGGCCGCACGCCGCCGGGTGGCCAGCCCGACCGCGCCCACCACCGTGAGCGCCCCTCCCCCTACCACCGCCGCGAGCGGGTCGCCGATCGACGCCGCCGTCAGCGCCACCCAGGCGACGGCCGGCCCGATCCACGACCGCGTCCAGCGCTGGAGGGCCAGGCAAGCCACCAGGAGGAGCAGGAGGGTGGCGGCGTGGTCGGAACCGGCGGGCAGCATCGCCCCACCCGGGAACGACCCCTCGACCCCCGGGATGAGCAGGGCCTGGGAGGCAAGCAGGACGCCGGTGACCAGCATGGCCAGCACGCGGGTCCGGCCGTGGAGCCGGCCACCGGCCAGCCAGATCCCGGCCACCACCACCCCCGCGCCGAGCAGCCCGGAGACCTCGTACACGACCTCGGGGGTGAGCCCCTGGAACCTCTCCAGGAGCGCCAGCAGGGGGAGCTTGTCGGTGAAGAAGCCGTCGGAGGGGAGCGTCCACCCGCTCAGCAGCGGGTTGCCGTGAGCCATCGTCCAGCCCTCGAGCACCGAGCTCGCCTGGTCGGAGTTGAGGGGCACCTGCTGGCTGAGGCGCCCGATGGCGAGCGCCAGCAGCGCGAAGAGGGCCACCGAGCCGGCGACGGCGACGGCGGGCCGGCGCACCCCTCTCAGGATCGGGGCACCGGCGGATCGAGCCGGTCGGGGAACCCGCACAGGCCGCCATTCTGACCGCTCGAGGTGCCGGATCCTCCCTGGGAGGAAGAGGTCGCGCCACCCTCAGGACGGACGTCTTCTGGGAGCGCACACGGCGACCCAGCCGGAGTGCGAATCACGCCGAACTCGGCTATCATGCATCGTCCGGGGCGCTGCCGTGGCGGCGCACGGAGGGGAGAAGAGATAAGAGAGATGACCTTCATCCATGTGGAACCGGCTCGGGGCTCGGGCTGGAGCAAGGATGCGGCGGTCCGGGCTTCGGAGACCACCCGGCTATCGGAGCTGCTCAGCCGCCTGCTCGGCGACCTGGCCCAGCTCGACGCCGTCCAGCAGCCCCGCCTCGACTACCTGGACGGCGACGCCCTGGATGCAGTCCGCGGCGATCCCGAGACCTACCACCTGATCGGCCGCGCCGCCTCGTCCCTGGAGGACGCCGGCGAGCGCTGCGTCACCGCCGCCTACTGGCGGGAGGAGACGCCCGACGAGGTCGACGTCGAGCTGGAGGTCGCCGACGACGGGGTGGTCTGGGGGCCGTCCCTGGCGCCGGTGCCCGCCGGGCCACTGAGCCATCACCTGAACGCGACGGTCGACTGCCGCGAGGGCCGCATCGAGCGCCTCGAGCTGGGGTAGAGGCGGGCGACGCGCCGATTGAGATCCCGCTCCTCTGCCTCGCAGCATCGAGGATGGATGCCTCGGGCCGGAGCAGAGCCGGAGCCGGGGTGAGAGCGCCCGCGCTTTGTAACAGCTTCCCGATCTCTTGGAAGGCTGGGTCGCTACACTCGCCCCGTGATGCGAAAAGGCGCAATCACGATGACAGGAGGTCCGGTCGGCCGTGGAGTCGCGGTCCTCGTCGCCGTGGCGTGCGTGCTGATTGGATTCGGGGCGGGCGTCTCTGCGGCGGGAGGGTCGTGGGTCCGTCCCGAGCACCTTGCTCCTGGAGCCGCACCGCCCGGGGCGAGCGTGCTCGGACCCCTGCCCGCGTCGCAGACGATCGACCTCAGGGTCGTACTCCCGCCGTCGAACCAGGGCGCGCTGCAGGCACTTCTGCAGGATCTGTACAACCCGCAGTCGCCACTCTTTCACGACTGGCTCAGCTCGGCAGAGTTCCTTGCGGACTTCGGGCCATCGCCAGCGAGTGTCTCCGCTGTCGACTCATGGCTGCACGGAGCCGGCTTGATGTCCACCTCACTCGCGGGCTTCGCCGTTGACATCTCGGCTTCAGAACAGGACGTTGCCACGGCCTTGGGCACGTCGTTCGAACGGTATCGTGCTCGATCGGGCGCCGACGGCTACCTGGCCCAGCAGACGCCACTGGTTCCCGAGTCGCTCGCGGGAGGCCAGATATCCGCGATTCTCGGTCTGAACACGCTCACCCAGTTCGTGCCGCTGAGCACGCCGGCTCCTGCGGTCTCGGGCGGCATCTCACCGCAGCCAGAAGCGGATGGCCTGACCCCATGCGCGGCGGCGGTGAGGGCGGCCACCACGCCATCCGGTGACTACTACACGCTGGACGAGCTGGGCGCCGCCTACGGGATCGGTACGCTGCTGGTCGACGGTCAGAACGGTCACGGAGAGACCATCGGCCTCTACGAGCTGGCCTCGCACTCGGTCACCGACGTGGAGACCTACGAGAGCTGTTTCGGCCTCACTGACTCGGTCAGCACGGTGCCCGTGGATGGAGGGGGCGGCGCGGTTGGGGGGGGCGGCACCGCCGAGGCTGACCTCGACATCGAGCAGGCCGCCACCCAGGCTCCCGGCGCATCGATCATCTCCTACGAGGGACCAAACGACACGGACACGGGCGCGTACGACACCTGGTACGCCATCGTGCATGCGGACGCCGCCCAGGTGATCTCGACCAGCTGGGGCGAGTGCGAGCCACTCGCTTCCGAGGATGGCGATCTCTCTTCGTTCCCGACGCTGTTCGAGGAGGCGGCGGCGCAGGGGCAGACCGTGGTGGCAGCCGCCGGCGACTCGGGGTCCGAGGGCTGCTTTGCTCAGAACGGCTCGACGTCGCTGGAGGTCGACTATCCCGCATCGGACGAGGATGTGACCACCGTGGGTGGCACAGAGCTGTTCTCGCCGTCGGATGAGGTCACGTGGAACTTCTGCCAGACCGACGAGAGCCTCCCCTGCGCAGTGGACGATGGCGGCATGGCCGCCGGCGGTGGAGGGATGTCGATCTATATTCAGAGGCCGAACTGGCAGCCCGGGGTCCTGGAGTGGACGGGCTCACTCCCACCCTGCGGCCCGTCCTGCCGGGAGGTGCCGGACATCTCCGCGAACGCCGGCGTCGGCATGGTCGTCTATGCCGACGGCAGCTGGGCCGCGGGGGGAGGGACCAGTTTCGCAGCGCCGCTGGTGGCAGGCCTGGTGGCCGACAGAAACGACGGCTGCACAACGTCCAGCGGGCTGTGGACCCCGGCGTTGTACGGGCTCGCCGCGGAGGGCGCCTACGGAACTGCGTTGACCGACGTCACGAGCGGCAACAACGACATGACCGGGTCGAACGGCGGCGAGTACCCGGCAACATCGGGGTATGACGGTGCGACCGGTCTCGGCTCACCCCGGGCGGCCGGGCTGTCCTGTCCTGAGATCACCTCGATCCAGCCGTCCATGGGGCTGCCGGGGACCGAGGTGACCGTGTTCGGATTGGGACTGGAGCACGCGACCATCTCTTTCGGGGGGACCCCCGCGCAGGTGGTGTCCGCGAATGCCACGCAGGCGACGGTCGTCGTTCCGGCGGGCAGCGGCACGGTCCCGGTCGACGGGTCGAGTGTCCTCGGCTCCGGAATCCAGAGCTCGTCGTTTACCTACCCGACTGCGACGGCGTACACCGCGTTGCAACCCTTCCGGATCTGCGACACGCGCAGCTCCGCCGTCACCGGGTACTCGACCGAGTGCTCGAGCGACGACCCGCTGGGGCAGGGCCAGACCATGACCTTCCCGGTAACCGGGGTCACTGTGGACAGCGAGTCGGTGCCCAGCGACGCTCAGTCGGTAGTGCTCAACGTCACCGCCATCAGCGGCACCGCCGGCACCTTCCTGACGGTGTACCCGGCCGGCTCGGCGGTGCCCACCGCCTCCAACCTCAACGTCGACGCGGCGAGCAACCAGGCCAACCTGGTGGTGGTCGCACTGGGGACGGACGGCCAGGTGAGCATCTACAACTCGCTCGGCTCGATCAACATCGCGGTCGACGTGCAGGGGTACTTCGCCGGACCCTCCGGCTCCTCGTCGATCCCCGGGCTCTTCCACCCCATCTCCCCGCTCCGGATCTGCGACAGCCGCTCGGGGACGGGCACCGCTTGCTCGGGCAGCCCCCTGGGCCCCGGCCAGTGGACCAAGGTGGTGGTCAGTGGCTGCCCCAGCGGCGACCCCACCTGCACCTCGGTGCCGACCACGGACGCGGCGGCGGTGGCCCTCAATCTGACCGCGGTCTCGGGGACCTCGCTCACCTATATGGCAGTGGAGCCCGCCGGAGTCGGTGGCACCTGTCCGAGCGGGACGCCCCAGTTCTCCAACGTCAACGTGAACCCGCAGACCAATCTCCCCAACCGGGTGATCGTGCCCCTAGGACCGGACCAGGGCGTCTGCGTCTACAACTCCCTGGGCACCATCAACTTCATCCTCGATGTCAATGGCTGGTTCGGGACCGGGAGCGAGAGTAGCCAGGGCGCGGAGTTCTACGCGATCTCACCCACCCGCATCTGCGACACGCGCAGCGTAGCCAGCGTCGGGTACTCCACCGAGTGCTCCGGCGACACCCTCGGACCGGGTGGGACCCTGAGGATTCCGGTGGCGGGGGTGGACGGCCCGCCCCCCGCGGGCGGCAGCTCGCCGCCGGTGGCGGTGATCGCCAACGTCACCGCGGTGTCGGGGAGCGCCTTCACCTACTTCACCCTCTACCCGGCCAATGTCGCGCTACCCAATGCCAGCGACCTGAACGTCAGCCCGCAGCAGAACACCCCCAACCTGTGCATCGTCCAGCTGGCAAGCACGGGGAGCTCGGCGGGAGAGATGGACCTCTTCAACGACCTGGGCAGCATCAACGCCATCGTTGACGTGGCCGGTTGGTTCCAGCCCTGACCCTTCCCTCATGGTGGGGTCCGAGGGCGTTCTGGCCATCATGCGCCGCGTGCCTCCCGGCGCTCCCGGCGAACGGATCTGCTCGCAGGGCCGGCGCTGGCACTGCCTCGGAGAGATGGCGCTCCGGTTGACACGAGGGGCGAAGGGTAGAATCAAGCGCCCGTGAAGGTCACCGCCAAACGGAGCCACGCCGCCCGATGGCTGCAAGGTTCCGGCATCGAGATCGGGGCTCTGCACAACCCTCTGGCCGTACCTCCCGCGGCGACGGTTCACTACGTGGACCGCTTCAATGCGGAGGATCTCAAGCGCCACTACCCGGAGCTGGGCGACCAGTCGCTGGTCCCCGTCGACCTGATCGGCGACGCCGAGGACCTCTCGCGCTTCGGCGACGGCTCGCAGGACTTCGTAATCGCCAACCACCTCTTGGAGCACTTGGAGAACCCGATCCGCGGCTTGCAGGAGATGGCGCGTGTGCTGCGACCCGGGGGGATTCTCTACGTGGCGCTGCCCGATCCGCGCCTGACCTTCGACCGGGCCAGGGATCTGACTCCGATCGATCACGTGGCTGGCGAGTATCGGACCGGCACCGACGCGACCCGCGAGGTGCACTACGCCGAGTGGGTGGAACGCGCGGAGCCCCTCGTCGAGTGGATGATCGATGCCGGCGTGCCCACCGGCCCGGATCGTGTTCGGGAGCTGATGGGGATGGACTACAGCATCCATTTCCACGTGTGGCGCCCAGAGGGCTTCCTCGAGGTGATCGCGGCGGCGCGAGCCGAGGCGGGTGTCGCCCTGGAGTTGCTGGAGTTCGCTGCATCCCGCCCGGGCGAGGACGACGAGTACATCTTCATCTTTGGGAAGGGCATCGATGACCTCCCACCGCTCCCTCCCGGGGATCAGGCCGGCAGGACGGCACGCGACCCCTCGGCGGACGGCGGGCGACGCGATCCCGGGCTCGCCGACCCGGGCAGCCTGCTCGAGGAGCTCCAGGCCCGGCTCCAGTCCCAGTCCGCGGTGGTGGACGAGTATCGCGAGCTGCAGGCGAGCGCGGCGATCCGCGTCGCGGTCATGTGCCGTGCCGCGGTGCGCCGAGCCGCGCCCGCCGGTACCCGGCGGAGGCGCCTCACTGCCGCGCTGGCGCGCGAGGTCACCAAGCTGGCGGAGAGAGGGCTTGACGGGACTATCCGTTCGGTGCGGGAGCGGCTGACGAACGCCGCTCATGACCCCCGACCCGGAGGCAGGGGTTCAGCGCCCCCCCGATCGGACAGGTCAGAATAGGCCGATGAGGTGGCTCGGAGCTTCGACGCGCGTGGCGGCGGCCAGGCGGTGAGGGTCAACCTCGGCTGCGGGCCGCTGTACCTCGATGGCTGGGTCAACGTCGACAGCGATCCCGATGTGCGCGCCGACGTGCACGGCGACGCCGTCGAGTTCATCCGGGAGCACGCGGAGAGCATCAGCGAGGTGTACATGGGGCACCTCATCGAGCACCTCACCCTGGATGACGCGGTGGTGCTCCTGATAACCGTGGCGGAGCGGCTGGCGGCCGGGACCACGGTGTCCGCGGTGACCCCGGACATGCGCGCGATCTTCCGCGCGTACCTGGACGGCGAGGTGGACAACGTCATCCTCAACGATTCGTTCGTCTACTCGTATGTCCAGCCCAGTCACCACCGCTGGTGCCACGACATCGAGTCGCTAACCCGCCTCTTCGAGCGCGCCGGACTCATCGACATCAGACCGGTCGACACCGCGACCTGGGCGCCCGTCTACTACAAGACGGGTGAGAACAGCCGCTGGCAGTGCGGGGTGCGCGGGACCGTGCCGCCCAACCGTGTCATCCTCGCCGCTTCCGGGGAACGGCGCTCAGACCTGTACGCCGCCGAGGTCGCTCCCGAGCCTGGAAGGGCTCCGACCGCCGAGGAGGTCCTGCTCGCCGAGCTGCGCCAGGTTCGCGCCGAGCTCGCCCGCGCTCGGCAGCTGGCGGGCACCCAGTCCGGCGAGGGTGGTGGCGGCCCGGAGCTGGACGAAGCCCGGCGGATGCTCGCCGCGGTCCACGGGTCCACCACCTACCGGGCGGCGGCGGCCGCCAGCGGCGTGGCGCGCCGACTGCTCCCGCCGGGGTCGCGCCGGCGCCGGGTCGCCAAGCGAGCCCTGGGGCGGCGCACAGAGCCCTCAGCACCACCCTCGAGAGCGGTCGAGTCCGCCGCCCCGGTCAACCCCGGGGTGTTCGTCACCGCCGAGGCGGCGCTCCAGCACCTGGCGGCCCTGGGGGTGGCGCGTCCCCAGGCGTTCTCGGTGCTGGTGCTGGCGCGATCCGGGGGTTCGCTGGCCGCCACCCTGCGTTCACTGGAGGGTCAGACCTGGCCGCACTGGCGGGCGGCCGTGCTGCACCCGACCAAGCATCGCGGCTCTCAGTCTGGTCACTCCGGCGGTGCGCGCGTCGAACACCATCATGGTGGGCTCGGTGCCGGGGGGATCAATGCTGTGCTCGCGGAGATCCCGCACCGGGAGATGGTCATCTTCCTCGAGGCGGGCGACACCCTGGCACCGAGCTGCCTCTACCAGGTCGCCGCCAGCGTCCACCGTGACCCACTGATCGATCTGGTCAGCTGGGACGACGAGGCCAGCGGCGGCGGGGGTCGCTGGCGCCCACGGCTCCGACCGTCCTGGTCCCCCGAGGTCCTGCTGTCGGCACCCTATCTCGACCGGAGCTTCGCCCTGCGGTCCGCGCGCGCCCTGGTCGCGGGCGGCGTCCGCCAAGAGGCGGGGAGGGCGAAGCTCTGGGACCTCCTCCTCCGCTGCGAGATGGCGGGCGATCGGGTGAGCCACATCCCTCAGGTGCTCGGCCGTGTTCGGACCACCGCCGCGATCCCACCCGGCGACGCCGTCACGGTGGTCGGCCAGGCCCTCGAGGGCCGCTCCTGGCCCGCCACGGCTCGGTGGCGTGGCGACGCCGTCCGTGTCAACTGGGACCTGTCCTCCTGGCCGCGGGTGAGCGTGATCGTCCCCACCCGCCACAACCGGGCACTGGTCGGCCCCCTGCTCGACGGACTGGCTCGCTCCGGCTATCCGGAACTGGAGGCGGTGATCGTCGACAACGGGGCGCGGACCCCCGAGAACGAGAGCTGGTACGAGGGGCGGCCGCTCCACCCCACCGTCATCTGGTGGGATCGGCCGTTCAACTACTCAGCGGTCAACAACGCCGGTGCGCGAGCGGCCACCGGGGGGGTGCTGCTCTTCCTCAACGACGACATCCGGGTCACCGGAGATCCCGGCTGGCTCGAGGAGCTGGTGGGCTGGACGACGGTCACCGAGGTGGGCTCGGTGGGCATCCAGCTCATCGATCCCCAGGGCCGGATCCAACATGGCGGCGTGATCCTCGGGCTCACCGGTTTCGCGGGCCACCTCTTCGCGGGGCTGCGCCCCGGTTCGTCCACCCTGCTTGGCTCCAGCTCCTGGTACCGGGACGTCCTCGCCGTCACCGCCGCCTGCGTCGCCGTCCGGCGTGACAACTTCGAGAGCGTGGGCGGCTTCGACGAGGAATTCACCCTCTGTGGCAGCGACGTGGCCCTGGGCCTCGCCCTCCGGCAGCGCGGGCTGCGCAGCCTCTGCGTGCCGAGCAACGCCCTCACCCACCTGGAGTCGGCGACGCGTGGCCCGACCGTACCGCGCTCCGACTACTTCGTGTCGTGGTGGCGCTACCAACGCTGGATTCGCTCAGGAGACCCGTACTTCCATCCCCGTCTCAGTGTCGAGAGCACCGGGCCACGACTCCGCCGGCCGGGCGAGCCGGCGGCCGTTGAGCTGGCGGCCCCCCACGTCGGACGCCGGCTCTCGATCTGGCATTCACAGGACGACCTCGCTCAGGCTGCCGCGCTCGCCTCACGCTGCCGGATCGACCCCGCCGAGGTGGATGCGGTCAAGGCCCAGCACCGGGCCCACTCCGCACCGGCCGCCCCCCGAACCGTCAACTGGTTCATACCCGGGATCGACAGCCCCTTCTACGGCGGCATCAATACCGCCCTGCGCCTGGCCACCAAGCTCGCCGCCGATCACGCCGTCGAGAACCGCTTCGTCGTCTGCGGGCTCGGGCCCGAGGAGTACATCCGCACCGGCATCGCGGCGGCATTCCCCGGGCTGGCCTCCGCACCGACCTTCATCGCAGAGACCGACGCGCAGCTGGCCCGCGTGCCCGCGGCTGACGCCGCCATCGCGACCCTCTGGACGACCGCCTACCAGGTTGCGGTGCACCCAGGGGCGGGCCGGCGCTTCTACCTGGTGCAGGACTTCGAGCCGATGTTCTACCCCGCCGGCACCATCTACGCTCTGGCGGAGGAGAGCTACCGGCTCGGTCTCTACGGGATCTGCAACACCGAGAACCTGGCCCGCCTCTACCGCTCCTACGGCGGCACCGCCACCCACTTCACCCCGGCCGTCGACGGTGCCGTCTTCCACGCGCGCCACCGGGTGCGCCGGAGCCCCGAGGGCCCCGTCACCCTCTTCGTCTACGCGCGGCCCGGACACTGGCGCAACTGCTGGGAGCTGGCCGAGGCCGCCCTGCACGAGCTGAAGGATCGGATGGGGGACCGGATCCGGATCGTCGCGGCGGGCTCGTGGGCCCCGGTGGAATCAGGCGACAGGCTGCCCGCGATCGCACACCTCGGCCTGCTCGACTACGCGGAGACCGGGGACCTGTACCGGAGCTGCGACATGGGATTGGCCCTCACCGTCTCCGAACACCCGTCATACCTTCCTCTCGAGCTGATGGCGTGCGGGACCTCGGTGGTCTGCCTCGACAACCCCGCCGGTGGCTGGCTGCTGCGGGACGGCGTCAACTGCCTGCTGGCACCGCGAACGGTGGACGGCCTGGTGGACAGGCTGGAGGCGATGGCGGTCAACCCGCCTCTGCGCCGCCGCCTGGCCGGACAGGCGCTCAAGGACATCGCGGAGTTCCACTCCGACTGGGATGCCGCGCTCGGCGGCATCTACGACTTCCTCACCGACCCGGAGGGCGTGGGAGCCGCCGACGTCCTCGTCGTCGGGGCCGCGGGCAGCCACCGAAGCCAGCGTCCGGCCGAGGGCCGCCAGCGGCATGACTGAGCCCCGGGGCGTGGCGGCGGGCGGCGTCCGCCCGGGTGGCCGGCCGGCCCCGCCCTCACCGGCCGCCGACCTGGTGTGGCGGGGGAGGCGAGTCGCCGACTCCCCGATCGCCTCCGTGGTCATCCTGGTGATGGCCGACGTCGACCGCCTCGTCGCCTGCTTGGCCTCCCTGGCGAAGCTCCACGAGGCGCCGTCGCACGAGGTCGTGGTCGTGGGCAACGGCACCCCGGTGGAGACCCTGGCCGCGCTGGCCGGCCTGGACTCGCTGGTCGTCGTCCCCTCACCCGTCAACCTCGGTTTCGCGGGTGGGTGCAACTGGGGGGCCCGATTTGCGCGCGGCCGTCACCTGGTCTTCCTCAACGACGACACCGAGGTCGAGGCGGGCTGGCTGCGGGCCCTCGTCGAGGTGGCGGAGAGCGAGCCGCGGGCGGGAGCGGTCGGCAGCCGGCTGCTCTCGCCCGACGGGAGCCTCCAGGAGGCGGGATCCATCCTGTGGCGAGACGCGGGAACCCATCAGGTGGGCCACGGGCTACCCGCAGGGTCAGACAGCTACAACCGTGTCCGGCAAACAGACTACTGCTCCGGCTGCGGCCTGCTGGTCACCCGCGACGCGTGGGGCGCGGTCGGCGGCTTCGACGAGAGGTACTTCCCCGCCTACTTCGAGGACGTCGACCTCTGCCTGTCGCTCCGCGCCCGGGGGTTCCGCACCCTGTACGCGCCCAACGCGCGTCTCGTTCACCACGGAGGCGCCAGCCTGCCCGACGACCTGCGAGCCCTGGTGGCCGTCCGCAGCGGCAGGCGCTTTCTCGCCAAGTGGGGCGACTCCCTGCGGGACTTCGATCCGCCGCCGGCCGACGGAGACCGCGACGCGGCGGTGGCCGCCGCGATCCTCCGTGCCGAGCGCCGCCCGCTGCCGGCGCTCCAGCCCGAGGCCGCGGACCCGAGGCCATCCGCGCCGCCCACCGAGGTCGAGGCGTTGCGGGTCCAGGTCGGCGCACTCCAGGCCGCCGTCGCGCTCGGTGACGAGCTGCTGCACCAGCTGCGCGGCGAGCACGCCCGGATGGAGGGCTTGCGCGCCCTCACCGGTCGCGTGCCGGGGGGACGCCGAGCTGCCGCGTGGGTGGCTCGACGCCTCGGGGTGCGGTGAGCGCTCCCCAGCGTCCCGGCGGGGCCCGCTCGGCGCCGGGCAGGATGCGCCGCGCGCTTAGCCTGTGGCGTCGAGAAGCGGCGGCCGACCTGCTCGACCGCCTGGGGCGGTCGCGCCCTTCCCCACGGCGTGGGACGGGCCCCAGCCGCGTGCCCCTCGAGGTCCAGTACCGCCGCTGGCGGGCCCGGACAGAGCCGGACGCCCGCGCGCTGCGCCGGCTGGCCGCCGCCGCCCAGTCCTGGGAGTCGCACATCTCCGTGGTGCTCCTCCTCCCCTCCGCGCCCGGTGAGCAGACTGCGATCCGCGCGACCCTGCTCTCCCTCCAGGCACAGCCTTACCCGTGGTGGCGCGCCGCGGCCTGGGCCGATCCGGACGGCTCCGGGCCGCTCGAGGACGCGCGCATCAGCTGGACGCCACGGCAGCCCGGCGCCCACTGGGCGACCCCCCTCCTGGAGGCGGCGCGGCCCGAGCCCGGGGAGTTCGTTGCCGTGATCGCCCCCGGGTGCCGGGTGACCCGCCACGGCCTGGTGGAGGTGGCGGAGGCCCTCCGGGCGGCGCCTGACTGCGACCTCGCGTACACCGACTGGGACGACATGGACGGCCGGGGCCGGCGCCACCATCCGCACCTGGCCTACGGCTGGTCACCGGAGCTGCTCATGGGTCGCGACCAGGTCGGGGGAGGCCTGGTACTCCAGCGGGCCGCCCTGCTGGAGGCCGCCGGGGGGTGGAGCGAGAGTGACGCCCCCACCGAGGTCTATGCCGAGCTGCTGCGCGCATCGGCCCACCTGCGCGACCCGCGCCACCTCCCGGTGGTGGCCCTCTCCCGACCTGCGGGCTCCGCCCACGAGGCGCCGGCGCCGGTGCGGCGGCGGTGCCTCGAGGCCTGGCTGCGCGCCCGCGATCCCGGTGCCCGGGTGGAGACGGGTCGGGAACCCGGGGTCACCGATGTTCGGTTCGACCCCGGATCTCTCCCGGAGGTCGCCATCGTCATCCCCACGCGGGACCGGCATGAGCTGCTCCGCCGCTGCCTCGAGAGCGTGGCGACTAGCACCCACCCACGCCGTCGGGTGGTCATCGTCGACAACGGCAGCCGCGAGCCGGGGACCCTGGCCTACCTGGGCCGGCTGCCGCACGTCGTCCCCCACCCGGGTGACTTCAACTTCTCGGCCATCGTCAACCGGGGGGTCGAGGCCACCGAGACCCCCTACGTCGTCCTCCTCAACAACGACACCGTGGTGCGCACCCCCGGGTGGCTGGAGGCGATGCTCGAGTGGTGCGGGCGGCCCGGCGTCGGCGCCGTGGGGGCGCGACTCGTCTTCGCCGACGGACGAGTACAGCACGAGGGCATCGGCATCGGCATCGGCCGGGTGGCCGCGAACCTCGATCTCGGCTGGTCGGCAGCGCGGGCCTGCAGCGCCGTGACCGGCGCCTGCATGATGGTTCGCCGCGAGGCCTGGGACGCGGTCGGCGGCTTCGACGAGAGCCTCCCCGTGGCCTTCAACGACGTCGACTTCTGCCTCCGCCTCTGGCGGGCGGGATGGCGCGTGGTGATGACCCCGCTCGCCGAGCTCCAGCACGACGAGGGTTCCAGCCGGGGGAGCCTCGCGCCCGAGGACGACTACCGCCGCTTCTGCCTCCGCTGGGGCGCGGAGGACCGGTTGCGCGACGCCTTCCTCGGTCCGCACGTCGCCTGGCCGCGGCCGCTCACGCTCCGGATCCCGCGCCGCCGCGATCAGGCGCGTGCATCCAGGTCCTCAGCCTGAGAGGGCGCCGATCTCCCACCGGTGGGACGGCGACACCTCCACCGATGCATCCGGCGGAGCGAGCAACGGACCGCCCGTCCGAGGCCGTCCAGCCCGCACCCCGGCCCTCCCTGAACCGCGCCACCTTCGGGCCATCAACTCAGTTGCCGAGAATCCAGGTGTCACCAACGTAGTCACTACCACCCCAACCGCCGAACAACACCACATCCCCGGCGTCGGGGCCAGCGTTCAAGGTTGCCATCGACGCCCGATCTCTGCCAGGGGGAGAGGTGGCTGGGCTGAGTTGCGTCCAGGTGCTGCCGTCAAAGATCCAAGTGTCGCCGAGGTAGCCACTGTCATACCCGCCGACCAGCACCACGTCACCGGCATCAGGGCCGGCACTGACGGCGGCCATTGACGCCGCAGTTCTCGCAGGGAAGGAGGTGGGTGAGTTGAGTTGCGTCCAGGTGCTGCCGTTGAAGACCCAGATGTCCCAGAGGTACCCAGTGTCACCATAGCCGCCGGACAGGATCACGTCGCCAGCGTCGGGGCCGGCATTCACGGTTGCCATCGACGCGTCTTGTCTCACAGGGGGCGAGGTGAGTGGGCTGAGTTGCGTCCAGGTGCTGCCGTCGAAGACCCACGTATCGCCGAGGTAGCCCCCACTGTTGTCGCAGCCGCCGAATAGCACCACATCCCCGGCGTCAGGGCCCGTGGTCAAGGTCGTCATTGAGGCCTTACCTCGCGCAAGAGGTGACGTGGGTGGGCTGAGTTGTGTCCAGGTGCTGCCGTTGAAGAGCCACGTATCTGCGAGGATGCCACTGCTGTAATCCCATCCGCCGAACAACACCACATCCCCGGCGTCAGGGCCGGCGGTCAAGGTCGCCATCGATGCGCCAAGTCTTCCAGGGGGCGAGGTGGAAGGGCTGAGTTGCGTCCATGTGCTACCGTTGAAGACCCAGGTGTCGGCAAGGTAGCCACTCCTGTCATCGGAACCGCCGAACAACATCACATCCCCGGTGTCGGGGCCGGCGGTCAGGGTTGTGATCGATGCATCAGCTCTTGCCGAGGGAGAAGTGGCGGGCCTCAACTGCATCCAACCTGCGATCACTGTCACTGGCTGCTGCACCTGGGGCGCGGCGCTGTAGTTGAGGTTGCCAGCCTGGTTGGCATCGAGGAGACACGTGCCCGCAGCCGTGAAGGACACCACCCCAGCGGAGAGGGTGCATCCGACCGACGTGCCATCCAGGCTGACCGTCACTGCCAAGCCCGACGTGGCCGTTGCGGTTGGCGTGTAGGTGGCACCACCGACCACCGCATCGGTCGGTGCCGTGCTGGTGAAGCTGATGGTCTGCGACTCCTTCCCCACCTCGAACGACTGCTGAACCTGGGCTGCCGCGCTGTAGTCGGCGTTCCCCGGCTGGTTGGCGTCGATGACACAGGTGCCCGCCGTGGTCGGGAAGGAGATGACCCCGTCGGCAATCGCGCAGCCCGAGCTGCTCGAGGGATCGATGGTGAGGATCACCGGCAAACCCGACGTCGCCGTGGCCGTCGGCGTGTAGGTGGCGCCGCCAACCACCGCATCTGTCGGTGCCAGACTGCTGAAGTTGATCATCTGAGTCGTGCCGTTGGCCGTGCCGTAGAGGACGTCACCGGCACCATCGAGCGCCATGCAGAAGGAGACAGAGGGGCAGGAGACAGTTTGCAGGCCCCAGGAGGTGACGGGGGTCTTCGTGCTCCAGGTGCCGCTGTCAAAGGTCAGGACGTTACCGTAGCCGTCCACCGCGGCGCAGAACTCATCCACGGGACAGGAAACCGATTCGAGGCCACCGGTGCTGTCGATGGTGACCGGGGTGGTCCAGGAGCTGCCGTCGAACGTTAAGGCACTGAGCAGGCCGTCCACCGCCGCGCAGAATGACGTCGAGGAACATGAGACCGAGCTGAGCCAGTTGGGATCTGGGTTGAGCGAGGTGGTCCAGGTGGTACCGTTCCAGACGGCCACGTTCGCACCACCACCGCCGCCACCACCACCACCACCGTCCACGGCGACGCAGAAGTCAGCCGAGGGGCACGACACCGAGCTGAAGGGGCCCGTACCGCTGAGTGGGGTGGTGCTCCACTTACCGGTACTCCCAACCCAGGTCAGCATATTGCCCTCAGGACCCCCACCGTCGGCGGCGGCGCAGAACTGATCTGTGGGGCAGGACACCGAACTGAGCGCGGCACCGTTGCCAATGCTCTGCGGAGCGCCCCAGCCACTGCCGTTGAAGGTAATCGCGTTCCCTTCCGCATCCACCGCCAAACAGAATGACGAGGATGCACACGACACCGAGCTGAGACCCGCGCCCACGCCGTCGATGGGGGTCGGCGTGGTCCACTTGGTGCCGTTATAGGTCAGAGCGCGCCCGTCGTAGTCGGTGGCGGCGCAGAATGTCATCGAGGGACACGACACCGCGCTCAGACCCGCGGCAATGCCATCGATGTTGCTCAGCGATGTCCAGGAGCTGCCGTCGAAGGTGAGCGCCCGACCGATGTTGTCCACGGCTGCGCAGAAGGACGCTGAGGCACACGAGACCGAGGGAGCGCCGCTACCGATGTCCACCGTGGTCGGCGAGCTGCTCCAGATGCCATCGTTGAACTCGTGGGTGTACCCGTCCCATTCCAGCGCCATGCAGACGGTCGTCGACGCGCAGGAAATTGTCCAGAGGTCCGGCTCGTTGATAGTGGTCGACACGCTCCAGGAGCTGCCATCGAAGTTGAAGACCTGGCTGGTTCCCACGCCGTAGACGCCGGTGTCGTAGGCGGTGGTCGCCATACAATAGGTCGCTGAGACACACGACAGCGAGTTGACGCTGCCAATGCTGACGATGCCGCTGGACGCCGTCCACGAATCGCCGCCGGTGGAAGTGAAAGCATTGCCACTCACATCGACGGCCATGCAGAACGACACCAGGGGGCAGGACACTGAGACGAGGGGCGAGGTGCCGTCGATATCGGCCGGGGCGGTCCAGGTGCTGCCGTCGTAGGTCAGGGCGTTCCCGTAGCCGTCCACCGCCGCGCAGAAGGACGCCGAAAAGCACGACACAGAGGTGAGGAAGCCGGAATCGGTGATGGTCGAGGTGCTCCAGCCAGTGCCGTTGAAGGTCGCCACTCCAGCGTGCCCCCCGCTCCCGCCGTCGACGGCGACGCAGAAGTCATCCGACGGGCAGGACACCGAGCTGAAGGCGTTGCTCTCCTCACTGGTTGGCGTGGTCCAACTGGTGCCGTTGTAGGTCAGCACATTGCCCTGGTTGTCCACGGCGGCGCAGAAGTCGGCCGAGGGGCAGGACACGGAGGTGAGGCTGACCAGCGTACCCTCGATGGGAAGCGGCTGCGACCACGACAGCGTGGGCGTGGTGACTGCGGCGAAGACGGTGCCGGTCAACTCCGCCAGCGTCGGGCTCGAGGAGCTGGTGAGGGTCACCGCAGCGCACGCCGGAGGACCGGCGGTGTAGCTCGGTGCCGGGTAGACCGGCTGCCACGCTCCGCTGCCCCCGGAGGCTGCCGGATTCCACCACACGATGGTGCCGCCTCCGTTCAGGTTGCAGTCGTTGATGGTCGCGGTGGTGAATGAGTTGCCTGGGGAGAGGGCCACGTCGAAGTACTCCCCCGCCGAGGAGAAGGTCGGGGCGCCGACCGGGTCCGACCCGTACTCGCCCAGGGTGAGAGCCCCCACCCCCATGGCGCTGGCCGTGGTGCTGTCGGTGGTGGCCGTCGCCGTTCCTGTGGAGCTGCTCGAGGTTCCGCTGTCCGAGCTGGTGAAGACAGGGAAGCTGCTGCTGGTGGCGGTCAGGCTGTCAGTGGTGTCGGTGGCCGTCAGCGTGTAGCCGGTGCCGACCGTGTCGATCTCGCAGCTCGAGAAGGTGGCCACACCTGCCACGGTCGTCCCGCTGCAGCCCACGAGGTCGGCGCCCGAGGGTCCGGTCCCTGGCGTGAGCGCCAGGATCACCGTGCTGGTGTCGCTCGTGGCGGGGTTGCCGTAGCCGTCCTCGATGGTCACCACCGGCTGATCGATGAAGGGTGAGCCCACGGCGGCGCCGCCGGGCTGGGTGGTGAACGCCAGCTGACTGGCCGGGCCGGCGCCGACGCCGAAGGCACTGCTCGCGCCGGTCAGGCCGTCACTGGCATAGGTGGCCGTGAGGGTGTAGCCCGTGCCGGCCGTGTCGATCTCGCAGCCGGTGAAGCTGGCCACGCCCGCCGCGGTCGTCGCGGTGCAGCCCGCGTCGAGGAGGGCTCCCGAGGTTCCGGTCCCCGAGGTGATCGCCAGGGTCACCGTGCCGATGTCGGTCGTGATGGGGGTGCCGTGCACGTCCTCGATGGTCACCACCGGCTGGGGGCTGAGGAGCGAACCCGCGGTGGCGCCACCGGGCTCGGTGGTGAACACCAGCTGAGCCGCGCTCACGGTGATCGTCTGCTGAACCTGACTGGCCGCGTTGTAGTCCGCGTCGCCGGCCTGGTTGGCGTCGAGGACACAGTCACCGGTGTGGAGGTAGTTGACGGTGTCGCCATTCAGCGAACAGGCGGTGTCGGTCGTCGAGGTGTCGACGGTCAGCGTGACAATGAGGCCCGATGATGCCGTCGGCGCCAGCGTGGCAGAGCCGGTCATGGTCCCGCTGGACGGAGCGGTGAAGCTGATCGTCTGGGTGGCCGGGCCCACGGCAATCGTCTGCTTGACCTGGTTGGCCGAGCTGTAGTCGATGTTTCCCCCCTGCTCGGCATCGAGGACGCAGCTGCCGGTGTGGAGGTAGTCGACCGTGTCGCTGTCCAGGGAGCAGGCGTCATTGGTGGTCGAGGCGTCGACGGAGAGGGTAACGGCGAGCCCCGAGGAGGCCGTCGGCGCGAGCACGTCGGAGCCATTGACCATCCCGCTCGACGGGGCGGTGAAGGCAATCGTCTGGGCGGCCTGGCCGACCGCGATCGTCTGCTGGACTTGGGCGGCGGCGGTGTGGTCGGCGTCGCCCGCCTGGTTGGCGTCGAGGACGCAGCTGCCGCTGTGGAGGTAGCTCACGGTGTCGCCGCTCAGCGAGCAGGCGTCGTTGGTGGTCGAGGCGTCGACGGTCAGGGCGACGGTGAGACCCGATGATGCTGTGGGCGTCAGGGCGTCAGAGCCCTTCACCGTCCCGCTCGATGGTGCGGTGAAGCTGATGGTTTGAGTCAGTCGGACCGAGAACGTCTGCTGGGCTTGAGGGGCGGCGGTGTAGTCGGTGCCGCCCGGCTGGTTGGCGTCGACGATGCAGCTACCGGGCGTGGCGGGGAAGGAGACGATCCCAGTGGAGATCGAGCAGTCGGAGGTGCTCGACCCGTCGATGGTGAAGGCCACGGGCAAGCCCGAGGTGGCCGTCGCCGTTGGGGTGTAGGTGGCACCACCCACCAGCGCATCCGCGGGTGCCGGGCTGGTGAAGCTGATGACCTGCGCCCCCTTCCCCACCGTGAACGACTGCTGGACCTGCGCGGCGGCGCTGTAGTAGGTGTTGCCCGCCTGGTTGGCGTCGACCACGCAGGTGCCGACCGCGGTGAAGGAGACGGCCCCGGAGGAGAGGGCGCAGCCGGCGGTCGAGGAGGGGTCGATGCTGAAAGTGACGGGGTTGCCTGACCCCCCACCTGATGCCGTGGGCGTGTAGCTCGCGCCGCCCACCACCGCATCGCTCGGTGCCGAGCTGGTGAAGGTGATGGCCTGCGGCTTGAGCTTGGACGAGAACCACCCGGCGACGTCGACGATGGCGTTGATGGTGCCCAGGTCGTTGAAGAGGTCGAGGGCCCCCGGATGAGCGCCGCCGGCGGCCAGCTGGACGATGCTGAGGTTGGGGGTGTTCTGGTACGCGCTCACGTTGAGGTCACTGGCGTTGGGCACGCTGACGCTGTCCGCCGGATAGAGGGTGAGGTAGGTGAAGGAGGTGCCGCTCACCGCCGTGACGTTGGCGATCACCGCCACCGGCGCGGTGCTCCCCCCGGCGGCGGGGATGCCATCCACGCCGGCCACCTGGACAGGGAGGCTCTGGGCGGGGCCGACCGGGCTGCCGGAGCACTCGGTGCTGTAGCCCGTGGCGGCGGCGCTGCGCGTGTCGCAGATACGGGTGGGGGTGACCGCCCAGTAGTAGGCGCCCGGGGAGGCCTCGCCTCCGGTACCGAACCAGCCGTTGAGGTCGAGGATGAAGTTGATCGAGCCCAGGGAGTTGTAGACGCAGACGTCCCGGTCGGGTCCCAGGGGGACGATCACCCGGTTGGGGAGGTTGGTCTGGGCGTTGACGTTGAGGTTGGAGAAGGCCGGGGCGCCGCTGGGGCAGCTGTCACTGACGTTGGGGGGGACCACGCTCAGGTACGTGGAGGAGGTCCCGGAGACGGCGGTGAGGTTGAGGGCCACCGCCGCGGCTGTCCCGTCGTCAGGCACCGAGGCTCCGCAGGAGGGGTTGCCGGTGGGGCATCCGGAGACCACGACCTTGGTCCAGTAGCCCGGACCGAGGGGACCCTTGGTCGAGCAGGCGGTACCCGTGCCGGTCCGGGTGTCGCAGATCCGGAGCGGGGGGATGGGGTGGAAGAGGCCGGGGACCGAGGAGGACCCCGCGGGAGCGGCGAAGTAACCCTCGACGTCGACGGCGACGTTGATGGAGCCCAGCGAGTTGTAGATGGAGACCTGACCCCCGGTGCCCAGAGCGACCACCACCAGGTTGGCCTGGTTGGTCTGGGCCGGGACGTTGAGGTTGGAGGCGGTGGGCACGGAGGCGCCGCCCGGGAAGACGGTAAGGAACGTGCCGGCGGTGCCGCTGATGGCGGTGACGTTGAGCACCACCGACTCGGCGTCCGCGGGCACCTGGTCCCCCGAGGGCCCCACCCCGGTGACCTGGAAGGTCATGCTCTGGCCCTGGCCGAGGAGGCTGTCCGACGTGGTGCCGGAGCACTCGGTGCTCGTTGCGTGCCGTGTGTCGCAGGCCCGGAAGGGCAGCAGCGCGGTGTACGCCGTCCCCGGCGTGGAAGTGGCGGTGACCCGCTGGGGTGATGTCAACCCGGAGGTGAGGCTGGCCAGGACCACTGCGATCCCGGCCCCGCGCACCAGACCCGTCCGGGACCGTCGCGGGCGGCAGGGGTACCCTCCCCGCCACCGGTCGACGACACTGTTGTAGCCGTCCGACCTCGCGGTCGCCACCTGCTGACCCATCTCAGCGCCTCCGCGTTCGCCCGTTCGCCGAGACCTGACATTCAGGCCATCTCAGGCGACGCCTTACGCGTCCGAGCCCAGCCGTCGCCAGGGGCACGCGTCATCTCACTTCAGGTGACCTTCGACCCCCGTTTCTGTACGACTACCGACGCGCGCGGATCCCGCAGCAGGCGTCGAGAACCCAGCCGTCGCTCGGCCAAGCCGAGCTACTGGAACCAGCCCTCGACGTCGAGGACGGCGTCGATGGTGCCGAGGGAGTTGTAGAGGTCGAGGGTCCCCCCGGAGCCCAGCTCGGTGATGGCCAGGTTGGGGAGGTTCTGCTGGGCATCCACGTTCAGGTCCGAGGCGTTGGGGGTGGTGCCCCCCGCCGGGTAGAGGGTGAAGTAGGTCATCGACGTCCCTGACACCGCGGTGAGGTTGGCCACCACCGCCACCGGCCCCGAGGAGGGCACCCCGCCCATCCCGGTCACCTGCACCGGCAGGACGCCCCCGGGGGTCAGCGAGTCCCCGCTGCACGCCGTCCCCATCCCGGCCCGGGTGTCGCAGATCCGGGAGGGCCCGATCACCTGGAAGTCGGTCCCGGCCGCCGCTCCGCTGGCCCCGAACCAGCCATTGGCGTCCAGGAGGAAGTCGATGCTGCCCAGGGAGTTGTACACGCAGACGTCCGTGTCGTGACCCCCGTTGGTCGCCGGACCCAGGGGCACGATCACCCGGTTGGCCTGGTTGGTTCGGGCGCTGACGTTGAGGGTCGAGCTCTGGGGGACCGCCGTGCTGCAGGTGCCGTTGGAGGAGCTCGGGAAGACGCTCAGGTAGGTGGCCTGGGTGCCCGAGACCGCGGTCAGGTTGAGCACCGCCGCCTCGGCGCTGCCGTCACTGGGGATGTCCCCCTGGGCGCTGGTCACCGCCGCCACGTCGACCTTGGCCACCTGGCCCGGGCCCAGCGCCAGATCCGCGGTCCCCTCCTCGTTGCAGGGGTTGGCGGGCTGGCCCAGCCGGGTGTCGCAGACCCGCAGCGGGGCGATCGGGTGGAACTGGCCCTGGGTGCCCGAGGGGGCGGTGAAGTACCCCTCGATGTCGGCGACCACGTCCACCGCGCCCAGGCTGTTGTACAGGTCGACGGCCCCGGTGGGGCCGAGGGCCACCACCACCAGGTTGGCGGTGTTGGTCTGGGCGAGGAAGTTGAGGTTGGAGGAGTCGGGCCGGCCGGTGCCGGCCGGGTAGACCCCGATGAAGCTGGCCGCCGAGCCGGAGACCGCGGTGACGTTGAGGGCCACCGCGGTCGCGTCCGCCGGCACCGACTCCCCGCCCGAGCTGTACCCGGTCACCTGCAGGGTCGTGGTCCCCGATGGCAGCAGGGCTCCCGTCCCGCACTGGATGCAGGAGGACGAACGGGTGTCCAGGATGCGGAACGGGGTGAGCGGGTGATACGCGGCGAGGGCGGCATAGATGTACCCCACGTTGCCGTCCTCGAGGCTGGAGCCGTACCCGTCGGTGGCCTGGAGGGTGACGTAGCCGGCGCTCGCCGAAGGGGTGGTGAAGGTGAAGCTGTCGGGGGTGACGTTGGAGGGGGTCACCGCGACGCCACCCAGGGTGACGGTCATCCCGGCCACGAAGCCGTACCCGTTGACGGTGACCGTCTGCCCGCCGCCCACCGGCCCCGCCGCCGGGGTGAGCGACGTCACCATCGGCGGCGCATCCCCCTGCACGCTCTGCTCGATCACGGTCTGGCTGCCGCTGAACGAGCTGCCCACCGCCCAACAGTTGACGCTGCCATCGCATGCCACGTTGCCGAGGACATCCGCGCTGCTCACATCAGGGCTGGCGGCCGCGGTCCACGAGGTGACGGTCAGCTCCTCGATCAGCGTCTGATAGTCGGCGGTGATGGCCGGGTCAGGCCAGTACTCGCCGACCGCCCAGCAGTCGGTGCTGCTGGCGCACGCCACTCCGTACAGGATGTCAGCCCCACCGGGATCAGGGCTGCCGACCACGGTCCAGCCTGTGCCGTCGAACTGCTCGATGAGGGTCTGGTTGAAGAGCCCTCCCGGCTCGTCGTACAGGCCGACTGCCCAGCAGTCGTCGGCACCGCTGCAGGCGACCGCATTCAGAGAGTTGTAGACCACCGACGGATCAGGGCTTCCTGCATCGGGGCTCGTGCCCCGGGACCAGTCGGTGCCGTTGTATTGGAAGACCAGGGTCTGGTACTCAGAGCCGTCGAAGTAGTTGCCCGCCGCCCAGCAGTCGCTCGCGTTCACGCAGGTGATGGCATTCAGCGTGTTTCCATACTGCTCCCACGCTGGGCCAGACCAGCCGGCCCCGTTGTATTCCAGGAGGAGAGGCTGCCCCTCGCCGATCTCGATGTCGCCGTACTGGCCGACCGCCCAACACTCCGCCGACCCGGCGCAGGCGATCCCCAAGAGCCAGTCGCCACTTCCTTCATTCGGGCTGTACACGATGGACCAGCTCGTGCCGTGGTACCACTCGATCAGGGTCTCGGGCACGCCGTTGGCATTGTCGTAGCCACCGACGGCCCAGCAGTCGCTCGGACTCACACAGGTCACCGCGCTCAACTCGGTGTATCCGCCGCCGCCCTCGCTCGGGCTGGTCACCGTACCCCAGCCGTCCCCGGTGTTCTGCTCGATCAGGGTGCCCAACCCGCTCGCGGTGGTGCCCACCGCCCAGCAGTCATCCGGACCCGCGCACGTGTCGCCGGAGAGTGAGCCGCCCTCCGCGCCGCCCGCCAGTGTCCAGGGCCCGGGCGGCTGGTACACCTGCCCGATCAGGGGGCCGTCGTTGCGTTCACCCATTGCCTGGCAGTCGATGGTGCTCAGGCATGTGACTCCGCCCAGGTCACCGCTCGCGGAGGAGGGGGTGCCGCGTGCGCCGCTCACAGGCCCGGAGTCCGGGACCTCGCGAGGGGTCTCGACCCGACCGCGGGCAAATTGAGCCGTGCCGCGCCCCACCGGGGCCCCGCCCCACGAGGAGGAGGCCGCCGCCGCGGAGATGGCGGACGCCATCGCGCCGGTACCGAGGCAACCGACGACCACGGCACCGCCGACGATCAGGATGAGGATCGACCGGCTGGGAGGCCGCCCCACCCTCTCCCGCCGATGGCGATCGCCGGGCTGGTCGACCCCCTCCCGCGTCCCGAACGTGACCACCACCCCGTGTCCCCGCATACCTAGCTTCCGCCGACGCCCGTCACCGAGCATTCCCCGGTGGCGCAGCCTACCGGCCCGTTTGATGCATTTACTGGAACCAGCCCTCGACGTCGACGACGGCGTTGATGCTGCCCTGGTTGTTGTAGACGTCGACGGCCCCGGCGTTGGCGCCGCTGCCGGCGAGCTGGACGATGTCCAGGTTGGCGACGTTCTGACCGGGCGTGGCGTTGAGGTCGCTGGCGGTGGGCAGCGAGGCGTTGGCCGGGTAGACGGTGAAGTAGGTGAAGGCCGAACCCGAGACCGCCGTGACATTGGCGATCACCGCCACCGGCGGCGAGGAGCCGGACATCGGGGGCAGGCCGTCCACTCCCGCCACCGGGACGGTCAGCGTCCCCCGCGGCCCCAGGGTGTTCCCGGAGCACTCTGTCGAGTAACCGACGCTGGCGGCGCCGCGGGTGTCGCAGATGCGCAGTGGGCTGACCGCGTAGAAGTAGGCCCCCTGGGTGCTCTCACTCCCGTTGCCGAACCAGCCGTTGACGTCGAGGATGAAGTCGATCGACCCCAGCGAGTTGTAGACGCAGACGTCCTGCTGAGGTCCCAGGGGCACGATCACCCGGTTAGGCAGGTTGGTCCCCCCGTTGACGTTGAGGTTGGAGAAGGCGGGCGTTCCGCTCGGACAGGTGCCACCGGCTCCGGCGGGCTCCACCGCCATGTAGGTGGGAGAGGTCCCCGAGACCGCGGTCAGGTTGAGGGCGACCGCTGCGGCGGTGCTGTTGGCGGGCACCGAGGAGGAGCAGGTGGGGTCACCGGTGGGGCAGCCGGAGACCACCACCCTGGTCCACTGGCCGGGGCCGAGGAGGTCGTCGCTGTGGGTCCCCGAACAGGCGGTCCCGGTGCCCTGGCGGGTGTCGCAGATCCGGAGCGGGGCGATGGGGTGGAAGAGACCGGGGACATCCGAGGAGCCGGCGGGGGCCGCGAAGTAGCCCTCGACGTCGACCGCGATGTTGAGGGAGCCCAGCGAGTTGTAGATGCTCACCCGGCCGCCGCCGCCGAGGGCCACCACCACCAGGTTGGCCTGGTTGACATCGGCATCGACGTTGAGGTTGGAGGTGTCGGGGAGGGCATACCCGGTGGGGTAGACGGTGAGCGCGGTGGCGGCGGTGTCGCTGATGGCGGTGACGTTGAGGACCACCGACTGGGCGCTGGACGGCACCGACTGGCCCGAGGGGCCGTCCACACCGGTGATCTGTACGCCGAGGGTGCCTCCCTGAGTCAGGGGGTGACCGCTGCACGCGGTGGTGTTGCTCGCCCTGGTGTCGCAGACCCGGAACGGGGCGAGCGGCGTGTACGCGCCGGGGCCCTTCGGAGCGTTCCAGAGCAGGCTCTCATCGGCCGCGTCGAACTCGTCGACGTCGACGCTGGGCCAGCTGCCCGCGGAGAAGCCACCGTCTTCCAGGTACTGCCAAGCGACCGTCGTATTCGAGCAGGGGGGGGTGGAGGGGTTCCACGCCGGCGCGGCAGCCTCCGTCGGAGAGGCGTTCCCGTAGTTGGGCTCCGGCTCGTCGCTCCAGAGGACAACGCCCGTGCTGATCGCCGCCATCACGCTCACCGCCGAGCAGTAGTCCTCGGGGAAGCTCCCGCTGCCGCTGTAAGGGTTCTCGTAGAAGCCGGGGACATAGCCGCTCGACGATGACTCGAAGGCCGCATACCAGCTCTCGATGTACGACACAGAGATCGGCGAGGAGTTCTCGACGTCGCGAAAGATCGCCGTGCCCGGGGGCGCACCGAGGCTCTGCGCTTGCTGGATGGCGTTCTGTGCATCCGCCGTGCCGCTGCTGAAGTCGACGCTGGAAGGGTCGGCGATGAGCATGATGTAGATGTCCTGCGAGGACAGGTACGAGACCTCGGAGGGGGTAAGCCCAGGGCTTCCGCACGCATTCGACGTTCCCAGGTAGCGCGCCATGAACTGAGGATTGCCCATGGTCGACTGCGTGCCCGGCACTACCGACTGAGCGGGGTCGCAGGCGTCGATCCCCCAGAGGGTGGCCGTCTGCGCCGAGACCGCGATCGGCGACCGCGCGCAGAGGGCGGCCGCCAGGAGCACCGCCACCCCGAGGGTGAGCGCCTGCCTGCCGGGGCGGACATGGCTGTGGCGTGTCTTCATCTCCTGGCTCGTATGTCTCGCGGAGTCGGCCTTGCGCTGCTCACTCGATCCGGGGCTGCGGCTCATTGGTCGGCGGCAGCGTGCTGATGCCCGGGGGGATGTCCGACGGCGACGCCCTCGCCGTCGGCGAAGGTGTCGATGGGAGCGGATGCGACCCACTGCCGGAACCGGACACCACCTGACCGGTGGGCAGGAACTGCGTTCCCCAGGTGCAATCGCACGGCGGGAGGGGCACCGCGGGATCGGTGCCCGAGCCGGACGAGGTCCCCGGGCCCACGGTCCCGATGGTCGGGTCACTCGAGGGTGCCGTCGTGGGCACCGGCGAGCCCATCGCGGTCGGGGTGGGCGGGGTGATCCGCGAGGAGGGCTCGGCCCCGGATGTGGGCGAGGCGGAGGGGAGCGTCGCACCCGATCCGGCGACGCCCTGGCGAAGCACGCTCGATTGCAGCCAGCCGAGGATGGGCAGCCCCCAGCGCGGCGGCATGTAGGTCGGGTCCCAGACCCCGTTGACGTCACCGCCGATGGGGAGCGAGGCGTAGCCGGTGGGGTCGGGATCACCCCAGTTCTGCTCGACGATGTTCACGTAACCGTCGCTGACGCTCGTGACCACCGCGACGTGGCCGCTCGGGTCGAACGAGGTCTGGTCGAACACCAGCAGGTCACCGAACTGCGGGGCGTAGCTGCCGCCATTGGGCTGCTGCAGGAAGGGGGGGTTCTGGTAGGGGCCGGTCGCGTACATCTGATAGGCGTAGGCGGCGTTCCAGCCGAAGGGCGGATCTCCATAGGCGATGTCGGCCCAGCGCGCCGCCAGCTCGAAGCACTCGTACTCCCACCCGTACGATCCCCAGACATCCTCGTCACCATCCCCATTGCTGTAGACGTTGAGGTCGCCGAGCGATGCGTACGAGCCGGCCCACGCCGACCCCGGCACCAGGACGGTTCCCCAGGGTATCGTGGCGGCCCGTGCGGGCTGCGACGTGGTGACGATCGCGGCTGCCAAAGCCACGGGCAGCAGCATGGCGAGCAGGCGTCGGAGGGGTCGGACATGCCATCCCACAGCGCCCCCCACCATATGGGGACGCCCCGTACGTCTCCGTGATGTCAACCGACGGAGACGCCATCGTTACGGGTCCATCACCGGGATGTGCCATCCCGTGACCGCCGCCGGCCCGCTCTGCGCGGCCGGCGCCCTACTGGAACCAGCCGACGGCATCGACGATGAAGTTGATGCTGCCCAACGAGTTGTAGACGTCGACCCTGCCGTCGGTCGCGACCGCGACCATGACCAGGTTGGCGATGTTGGTCTGAGCGGGCGGGTTGAGGTCGGACGTCGTCGGCCGCGACGCGGAGTCCGGATAGGCGGTGAGATACGTGCCCGCGGTGCCGCTCACCGCCGTCAGGTTGGCGACCAAGGCCATGACGCCCGTCGCGGGTAGTGGTCCCACCCCAGCCACCTGGACGGAGTCGGTGGCGCCACCTGCCAGCGTCTCGCCCTCGCAGACGACGTCCTGCCCCGGCCGGGTGTCGCAGATGCGCGTCGGGGTGAGTGGGTGGAAGAGGGTTCCCCCGGTGTCCGAGCCGTTGCCGAACCAGCCGCTGACGTCGACCACCACGTTGATGATCCCGAGATCGTTGAAGATGCAGACGTAGCCGGTGCCGCCGGACTGGACCACCGTGGCGATCACCCGGTTGGGCTGGTTGGTGTTGGCCGGGACGTTGAAAGTGGACGCGGTCGGGGGCGTGCCACAGGTGGGCGGACCGCTGCCGCTCGACGTGGGCGGGTACACGGTGAGGAACGTGCCCGCCGTGCCGCTGACGGCCGTGAGGTTGAGCACCGCGGCCTCGGCGTCACCCGAGGTGGAGACGCCGGTGGCGCCGTCCGTGACCGCCACCAGGCGGGCCTCGCCCGCGCTGAGCGGGTCGCTGCTCCCGCCGGTGCCGGCGCACAGCGTGCCGGGGGTGCCCTGGTCGCCGCGCGAGTCGCAGACCCGGATGGGCGGGGAGAGAGCGTGGAACTCGCCCGAGGATCCGGACCCGCCGCTGAAGTAGTAGCCCTCCACGTCGGCCACCACGTCGATGGTGCCGGCGTCGTTGAAGATGCTGGCGTAACCGGGATTGCCGCCCGACGTGCCGACGGCCACGGTCACCAGGTTGGCGACGTTGTCGCGGGCCGGGGTGTTCAGGTTGGAGGCGTTGGGGACCGCCTCCCCTGCGGGGAAGACGGTGAGGAAGGTGCCCTGGGTCCCGCTGACCGCGGTGAGGTTGAGCACGACCGCCACCGCCCCGGCGGGGACGACGCTCCCGCCGTAGCCGGGTGGGGTGTAGCCGCCGACCTGGATGGTGCGCGTCTGGCCCCCCCCGAGGGCACCGCCCGTGCACTGGACGCAGGTGGCCGAGCGGGTGTCCAGGACCCGGTAGGGGGACAGCGGTTGATAGCGCGTGGCCGGTGGCGGGCTCCCGGTGAAAGCGTCGACGGCGGTGCCGGCCGCCACGTACAGCTGGTCATCGGAGGCGGTCGGGGTGGTGAAGTGGTTGGAGTTGGAGCCCGTGATGCTCAGGCTGTCCTCCAGGACCCCGGTGGTCGCTGAGAGGCCCAGCAGCTGGCCGCCGCCGGCGCTGACCGACCAGACCATTCCGCCGGCCACGGTCGGAGGGTGGGTGGCGACGTCGCTGGTGTTGTACCAGAGCGGCGAGAAATCGTCCCCGCTGGCCGCGATCTGGACCGCGGCCAGCCCGTCGCTGCAGCCGACAAACACCACGCTGGCGGCATAGGCGAGGCTTCCAAAGGCGGCGTCGCTGGTGGCGTGGCAGAGCTGATGCTCCGCGAGCTGGCCGCCGATGTGGCCCAGGTCGGTGCTGTTGAGGAGGTACCCGATCCCCGACTTGCCGACCTGGAAGATCCGGTCACCGGGAAGCTGCAGCGGGGTGCTCGAGCCCAGGTCCTCGTCGTTGGCGTTGTCCTGGTACCAGTTCGAGGGGGCGAAGTAATCGACCGGTGCACCTGGGGCGAGATCGGTGGGGTCGAGCTTGATCACCCCGTCGCCGTAGTCGTAGGCGTCGGTCGACTGGTCGTGGTTGCTGTTCCCGGTGCCGGCATAGACATACCCGTCGGCGTCCTCGGAGAGCCCCCCGGCGGCCCAGATCGCGCCCTGACTGTCCCCTGCGTCCACCTCGCTGGACGCCCACCACGCCAGGCTCCCCGTGCCCGGTCCCGTCTCCGGGTAGCTGACCACGTAGCCGTGGTAGCCGCCGCAGTCCCCGTCGTTACCCCCCATCGGGATCAGCACCAGCCCGTCGGTGACGAGCAGCGCACCGCGGTCCTCCATCGCGAGGGCCTCCGAGCTCCAGGTGATGCCGGAGGGGTTGCTGGTGTCGGTCGGGTCCACGTTCGCGGTCCAGCTCACGCTCCCGGTGGCCAGGCTGAGGCTGGCCAGCTCGAAGTAGAAGGTGGACGACCCGGTCTGGATATTGGCAACCACATAGATGTTGCCGCCGTCGATGACGGGTGTGGAGGTGATCCCCTGCGGGTTGATATCGCCACAGAGGATCGCCGTGGTGCGCGGCGTGCCGAGATTGGTGGACCACTCGATAGCACCACTCGCCGCATTCAGTGAGTACACCGTGTTGTTCTCGGTGGCGACGATGACCTGCGTCCCCTCGACGAGCGGCTGCGCGTAGACCTGCCCGTCGAGCTCGGGGGACGTCCACGCGCGGGTCGGGCTGGCCAACCCGGGGTCACTGCCGTCGTAGCCCTGCCGCGTGTTGTCGCCGTGGTAGGTGGGCCAGTTCGCCGCAGTGGCGCCTGCCGGAACCAGGGCGAGCAGTGCGAGGCCGAGGAGCAGGCGCCGCATGCCCTCAGATTGTGCCCTACTGGAACCAGCCGACGGCGTCGATGATGAAGTTGATGCTGCCCAGCGAGTTGTAGACGTCGACCCGGCGGTCGGCGGCGACCGCGACGATGACCAGGTTGGCGATGTTGGTTTGAGCGGGCGGGTTGAGGTCGGAGGTCACGGGCGGTGAGCCGGAGGCGGGGTAGACGGTGAGGAAGGTGGCGGCGGTACCGCTCACCGCCGTGACGTTGGCGACGAGCGCAACGATGCCGGAGTCGGGCAGTGGGCCGGCGCCCTCGACCTGGACGGACTCGCTGCCGCCGGAGCCCAGAGCGTCGCCGGCGCACTCCGTCTCCGAGCCGAATCGGGTGTCGCAGATGCGCGACGGGCCGAGCGGGTAGAAGAGCGCGCCTCCCGTGTCAGTGCCGTTGCCGAACCAGCCGCTGACGTCGATGATGAAGTTGATGGTGCCGAGGTCGTTGAAGACGCAGACGTATCCCGTCCCATCGAACTGGACGACCTGGGCGATCACCCGGTTGGGCTGGTTGGTACCGGCGGGGATGTTGAGGTTGGACGCGTTCGGCGGCGAGCCGCAGGTGGGGGGGCTGCCGCCGTCGGGGGTGGGTGGGTACACGGTGAGGAACGTGCCCGCCGTCCCGCTCACAGCGGTCAGGTTGAGCACCGCCGCTGCGGCGTCACCCGAGGTCGAGACACCCGTGGTGCCGTCGGTCACCGCGACCAGACGGCTCTGCCCGGAGGCGAGAGGGTCGCTGGCGCCGCCGGCTCCGCTGCACAGCGTCCCCGGAGTACCCTGATTCCCCCGCGAGTCGCACACGCGCACGGGCGGGGAGAGGGCGTGGAACTCACCGGCGGAGCCGCTGCCGCCGGTGAAGTAGTAGCCCTCCACATCGGCAACCACGTCGATGGTGCCCACCGCGTTGTAGATGCTGACGTACCCCGGACTTCCGCTGGAGGCACCGAGGGCGACGGTCACCAGGTTGGCGATGTTGGTGGACGCGGGCGTGTTCAGGTTGGAGGCGGTGGGGACCGCCCCACCGGCGGGGAAGACGGTGAGGAAGGTGCCGGCAGTCCCGCTCACCGCGGTGACGTTGAGCACCACCGCCGTAGCCCCGGCGGGGACGATGGTCCCGCTGTAGCCGGGTGGGGTGTAGCCACCGACCTGGATCGTACGCGTCTGAGCCGACCCGATTGCTCCGCCCGCGCACTGCACGCAGGTGGCGGAACGCGTGTCGAGCACCCGGTAGGGCGCGAGCGGCTGGTAGCGGGATGGCCCGACGTAGAGGTAGGAGGTTGCCGGCGAGCTGGTGCCGAAGGAGTCGGTCGCGGCCCCCGTGACCGTGCCCGCAGCATGGGCGGGTGCTGTGAAGGTGAACGACTCGGGGGTGAGGTTGGTGATCGCCGTCGACGCGCCGTTGAAGCTGAAGGTGGTACCGAGCGCGAAGTCGGTGCCTTCGACAGTGACGGTGACGCCCCCGGTGGTCGGGCCGACGGCGGGGTCGAAGCTGGTGATCGAGGGCCCGGAGTAGGTCAGCTCCCCGATCTCGGTCCCCCAGTCAGCCGAGTTGCTGCCATCGAGCTGGACCTCGTTGACGAACCAGAAGTCCTCCGGATACTCCGGGTCCGTGGCACCCGCACCGTAGTCGCCGTAGCGGCAGGCGGTGGTGTCGGTCACCGGGTCGTTGTCGATGCTGCAGACACCGTCCGTGGTGCTCGGGTCGGCATACGGCCCGCTGCCCGTCAGCAGGGTCTCCGGCGCGGAGAGGAGGGTCTGGCCGGCGGGGAGGCCCATCGCCACGACGGTCGGGTAGGAGGTGCTGCTGGAGCTGGTGAAGGTGCTCATCAGGTCGCCGTTCGGGTCGATCCCGAAGGAGGGGTAGTAGACGTAGGTCCCGGAGACCCCGTAGCTGTCGTCCTCCGGCACGCCGAAGGTTGTCGTGGTGATCTCGATGTAGCGGATGCAGGCCCGCTCGGTGGTGTCACCGGTCGGGGTGCAGGCGGCGTCGAAGCCGGTCCAGAGGATCCCGTTGCTCCAGACCCCACCGTCGATGCGGTCGTCGTCGGTGTCGATGGTGTCCGAGCTCCCCTTCTGGAGTGCCGCGGGCGGGGCCGAGGATTCCGCGGTCGATGGGTAGTGGTAGGTCTGAGCGATGGTGGCCGGGGTGTTCCCGGTCACGCCGAGGACGAAGATGGAGGGGCCCGGCGGCGATGAGGGGAGGTCATCGGAGCCGTTGTTGCTGACGAAGTAGAGGGTCGATCCGCTGGAGAGGTCGGACACCGGGAACAGGCTGAAGAAGTTCGTGGAGGGTGCACCGAGCTGGGTGGACTGGGGGTCGATGACGGGATCCGAGTTCGGGGCGTTCGCGAGGAACGTCGCCTTGGAGAGGACGAAGTACTCGTCGCCCACCCAGAGGTGGTTCGCGACGTCGAACTCGTCCCACGAGACCCCGATCTTGTCGCTGGAGAAGCCGACCATCGGCTGGTCGGTGATGGTGTCCGCGTAGTACGAGTCGAAGAAGTAGCCCTCCCACTGGCCGGTCGGGTCCCCATCCTCGGTGTGGAAGAGGTAGAAGCGGCTGCAGGTGGCGCCGACCGGGTAGCCCGGCAGGCAGGAGGTGCTGGCGTTCGGGGTGGTGGTGACGAAGAAGGAGAGGTAGAACTGCCCCGCCCCGGGGTCGTAGACGACTCGGGGATCGCTGAGCTCCCACCCGTTGGATTCGACGAAGTTGTTGAGGTCGATCTCGTCGCAGCCAGTCAGGCTGTACTGGGCGTAGTTCGGCGAGCCCGGGCCGGGCGGCGGGCAGGCGGCGCCGGGCTGATCGGGGTAGGCGGCGCCGCTGCGCTGACGCACGTAGAGGGACTGGTTGGTGGTCTCGACCACCCACTGCCCGCTGACCGCCACGTCCGGGTCGGGAGGCGCGACGCCCGCCTGGTCGGAGCCGAAGGCGCTGGTCTCCCCGCTGAGGCTGGTCCCCACCCACGCCTGGAGTGGGAGGGGCGCGCTCGCCGATCCCAGATTGGAGGTGGCGAGCGACGACGCTCGGCTGCCCGAGGGCGTCCGTAGCGGGCTCTCCTGGACCGCCCCCAAGCCGTCCGGGACGGTGCCGGTCGCGTGCGGAAGCGGTGCGGGGTGCTGGGGGCTGACCACACCGGAGCGCGGAGATCCGGCCGGCTGCTGAGCCGCCGCCGTCGCGGGGAGTCCGGAGATGGCGGGCCCTCCGGCGAGGGCGCCGGCGGCCAGCAGGGCGGCGAGACCCAGGCGGGCGGTGCCGGTCGTGAGGAAGCGCCTCGGCGGGTGCGACGTGAGCATGGACGTGATCCTTCAGCCCTGGAGGATGCGCAAGGCCCAGCGAGCCTACCATGGGCGCGCGGCTCGCGACGCCTCCGACCACGCCGCCGGGGATCCTGGAAGCCGAGGTTGGTGCCTGCACATGTGTCGGGGGCACTTGTGGGCCCCGAGTGCGGCGGCACATACTCCGCGCGGCCTCCCATTCCCTGAGCGCTCCCCTGCGACAGGGCGCCAGGCGTCGCGGAGCGTCGCAGGGGCGTCTCATCGTGCCGGGGCGTCTCGAATCGAACATCTGGGGCTCAGGAGGACATCAGGTGGCGATCACACAGAATCGAAGGTGGGGTCTGCTGACCCGGGGGCTGCTCGTGGCGGCCGTCGTCGCGGCGGCCTCGGCGGGACTGAGCCTTGCACGTCCGCAGCGAGCGGAGGCAGGCGCTGTGCCGGTGGGACCCACCCTTTGGACCACGGTCGCGAGCCCGCAGGTCGCGAACTCCTTCCTGTCCGGGATCACCTGCGTCAACGCCGACGACTGCTGGGCGGTCGGGTTCGTGGGATCAATCCTCGACTCGACCGCCCTGGTCGAGCAGTACAACGGCACGAGCTGGAGCGTCGTCGGCAGCCCCGCCGTCAGCGGCGGCGCCTACCTGGCTCAGGTCTCCTGCGTGGGTGTCGACGACTGCTGGGCGGTGGGTTTGTCAGGAGGCGCGTTGGACCCGTCCGCGCTCATCGAGCAGTACAACGGCACGAGCTGGAGCGTCGTCTCGACCGCCCCCGCACCCGGGCGCGCGCCGTACTCCGAATTTGCGGCCGTGACCTGTCTCTCGGCGGACGACTGCTGGGCCGTCGGCAACTACGCGGACAGCAACGATACGACCTACACCCTGACCGAGCAGTACACGGGGAGCGCCTGGGACCTCGTCTCCAGCCTCAGCGTGGTGGGAAGCCCGTACTCCGTCCTCAACGGCGTGGCCTGCGCCTCGGCCAGCGAGTGCTGGGCGGTGGGCTACTCCACCGACAACTCCGGGAACTCCACCTCCCTCACCGAGGAGTACACGGGGTCGAGCTGGAGCATCGCCACCAACCCCGGCCCGGCGGGCAGCGCCCAGTCGGGTCTCTTCGGCGTGACCTGCGTGTCGACCAGCGACTGCTGGGCGGTAGGCCAGTATGCGGACAGCAGCGGCTACTGGTTCACCCTGACCCAGCAGTACGGCGGGTCGAGCTGGAGCACCGTCGCCAGCCCCAACCCGCCCAGCAGCGTCAACGGCGTCCACTTCGGCGTGACGTGCGCCTCAGCCAGTGACTGCTGGGCCGTCGGCTACTACCTAGACAGCAGCAACGAGCAATTCACGCTCATCGAGCAGTACAACGGGACGAGTTGGAGCCTCGCCTACAGCCCCAGCCCGAGCGATAACGCCGAGCTGGTCCAGCCCGCCTGCATCTCCGCCGCCGACTGCATCGCCGTCGGGGTGGACTGGAACTCGGGCCAGGCCCTGATCGAGCAGACGTACCAGCCGGTCGCGACCGCGTACACGGCTCTTTCACCCTCCCGGATCTGCGACACGCGCACCGCAGCGGTGACCGGGTACTCGACGGAGTGCTCGTCGGACGGGCCTCTCGGCCAGGGCGCGACCATGACCTTCCAGGTGACCGGGGTCGGGTCGGAGCCGGTGCCTAGCGACGCCCAGTCGGTGGTCCTCAACGTCACCGCCATCAGCGGCACCGCGGGCACCTTCCTGACCGCTTTCCCGGCCGGATCGGCCGTGCCCACCGCGTCCAATATCAACGTCAACGCGGCGACCAACCAGGCCAACCTGGTGGTGGTCGCCCTGGGAGCTGGCGGCCAGGTGAGCATCTACAACTCGCTCGGCTCCATCAACGTCGCGGTCGACGTCGAGGGATACTTCGCCGCCCCCTCGGGCTCCTCGTCGGTCCCTGGGCTGTTCCACCCCATCTCCCCGCTCCGGATCTGCGACAGCCGCTCGGGCACGGGCACTGCCTGCTCGGGCAGCCCCCTCGGCCCCGGCCAGTGGACAAGGGTGGTGGTCTCCGGCTGCCCCACCGGCGATCCCACCTGCACCCCATCGGTGCCGGCCACGGACGCGGCGGCGGTGGCCCTCAACCTGACCGCGGTCTCGGGGACCTCGCTCACCTACATGGCGGTGGAGCCTGCCGGAGCCGGTGGCACCTGCCCGAGCGGGACGCCCCAGTTCTCCAACGTCAACGTGAACGCCCAGACCAATCTCCCCAACCGGGTGATCGTGCCCCTGGGACCGGCCAACGACGTCTGCGTCTACAACTCGCTGGGGTCGATCAACTTCATCCTCGACGTCAACGGCTGGTTCGGCAACGGGAGTGAGAGCACCCAGGGCGCGGAGTTCTATGCGGTCAGCCCGCTCCGGATCTGCGACACCCGCGATGAGCTCGCGGTGAACTACTCAACCGAGTGCTCGGACGCGACCCTCACCCAGGGTGGCACCCTGACCATCCCGGTGGCAGGGGTCGACAGCCTTCCGGCGGACGGTGGCGCCACCCCGCCGGTGGCGGTGATCGCCAACGTCACGGCGGTTTCGGGCTCGGCTTTCACCTACTTCACCCTCTACCCGGCCAACGTCTCGCTCCCCAATGCGAGCGACCTCAATGTCAGCCCGCAGCAGAACACCCCCAACCTCGTGATCGTCCAGCTCCCCGCCACCGGGGGAAACGCGGGGGAGGTCGACCTCTACAACAACCAGGGCAGCATCGACGCCATCGTCGACGTGGCAGGCTGGTTCCAGCTTCCGCCAGTGGTCTGATCGTCACGGAATTCCCCGGCTCGCGCGGTGTGACGCGTTCGGGACGATCCTGGCCGTCACCGAACGCTGCTATCATCGCGTCCGCGCGGCCGGGGGATGGCGTTCGGGTACCGATCGGGGCCGCGCGAGCGGGGACCGGCGCCACGGGAGAGACGACCCGGCGGCCCGAGACGGAGGTGACCAGGTGAAGGCGCTGATCCTGAGCGGGGGCACGGGCACCCGCCTCCGGCCGATCACCCACACCAGCGCCAAGCAGCTGGTCCCCATCGCCAACAAGCCGATCCTCTTCTACGGGATCGAGGCGGTGGTCGCGGCCGGCATCACCGAGATCGGGATCATCACCGGCGAGACCGGCCCGGAGGTGCGAGCGGCGGTCGGCGACGGCTCGCGCTTCGGCGCCTCGGTGACCTACATCCCCCAGGAGGCGCCGCTCGGCCTCGCCCACGCCGTGCTCATCGCCAGGGACTTCCTCGGCGAGGACCGGTTCGTCATGTATCTGGGCGACAACCTCATCCGGGACGGGATCACGGAGTTCGTGGACGAGTTCCGCCGGCTGCAGCCGGACGCCGAGATCCTGCTGGCCCGGGTCCCCGAGCCCCAGCGCTTCGGGGTGGCCGAGCTGGAGGATGGGCGAGTGGTCCGGTTGGTCGAGAAGCCGCCGGTGCCCCGGAGCGACCTGGCCCTGGTGGGCGTCTACCTCTTCTCCCCGGCGGTGTTCCACGCCATCGAGCGGATCGAGCCCAGCGCCCGCGGCGAGCTGGAGATCACCGATGCGATCCAGCGGATGATCGATGACGGAGCCCGGGTGGTGCCCCACGTCATCACCGGGTGGTGGAAGGACACCGGGCGCCTCGAGGACATGCTGGAGGCCAACCGGATCATCCTCGACACCCTGGCGCCCCGGGTCGAGGGCCTCCTCGGCGAGGACGTGCGGCTCGAGGGCAAGGTCGTGATCCAGACAGGGGCGCAGCTCCGCAACTGCCTGGTCCGAGGACCGGCCATCATCGGGTCCGGGACCCTCATCGAGCAGGCCTACGTGGGGCCGTTCACCTCCATCTACCACGACTGCACGATCCGGAGGTCCGAGATCGAGCACTCGATCGTCCTCGAGGGCAGCGTGATCGACGGCGTCGACGGCAAGATCGAGTCCTCGCTGATCGGCAAGGGGTGCACCGTGCGCTCCTCCCCGGAACGGCCGCGCGCCTACCGCCTGATGCTGGGCGACCAGTCCCGCGTGGAGCTGCGCTGATGGCCTGGATGGCGGTCACCGAGTCGATGGAGCGGGTGCTCGCAGACATCAGCAGCGTCCCTGCCTCTCAGCGGGTGGGGCGCATCGACGGCGTCATGGTGAAGACCTTCCGCAAGCACGCCGACCAGCGCGGCTACTTCATCGAGCAGCTCAAGCGGGGGGACCTCGACGACGAGGGCCGTCCCTTCATCCCCGCCGAGCCGTTTGCCCAGATGTCCCGCAGCCTCGCGTATGCGCGGGGTGGGAACCCGCCGGAGCTGATCAAGGCCTTCCACTGGCACAAGCGCCAGTGGGACTACTGGGACATCGTGCAGGGGAATGCCCGCGTGGTTCTCGTCGACCTCCGCGAGGGGTCCCCGACCGCCGGACGCATCCAGTCGATCATCCTCGGCGAGCACTCACCCAAGATGGTGGCCATCCCCCCTTTCGTGGGCCACGGTTACCAGGTGCTGAGCCTCCAGGACGTCATCCTCAACTACTACGTGACCGAGCCCTACGATCCCGCCGACCCCGACGAGGGCCGGATCGCCTGGGACGACCCGCGCATCGGCTTCGACTGGAGCATCGAGAACATCTGAGATGCGGCTGCTCGTAACCGGAGGAGCGGGGTTCATCGGCAGCGAGTTCGTCCGGATGACGCTGCGTGAGCATCCCGAGGACCAGGTCACCGTGCTCGACAAGCTCACCTACGCCGGCAACGAGCGCAACCTCGACCCGGTCCGAGGCGATGCGCGCTTCCGCTTCGTGCAGGGTGACATCGCGGACCCGGCGGCGGTGGGACCGCTGGCCCGGGGGTGCGACACGATCGTCAACTTCGCCGCGGAGTCGCACGTCGACCGCTCCCTCGAGGCCCCCGGCCAGTTCATCACCACCGACGTCTACGGCACCTACGTCCTCCTCGAGGCGGCGCGTGCGGCCGGGCACCCGCGCTACCTTCAGGTGAGCACCGACGAGGTCTACGGCGACGTCGCCACGGGGCGCTCCCGGGAGGGCGACCCGCTCCGGCCGCGGAGCCCGTACAGCGCCAGCAAGGCGGGCGGGGAGATGCTGGTGCAGGCCTACCGCGCCTCGCACGGGTTACCGGCGATCGTCACCCGGGGCTCCAACACCTACGGCTGGTACCAGTACCCGGAGAAGATCATCCCGCTCTTCATCACCAACGCCCTGGAAGACCGGCCCCTCCCCATCTACGGGGACGGGGGCGCGGTGAGGGACTACATCTTCGTCGAGGACCACTGCCGCGGCATCGACCTGGCGCTGCGCCGGGGGGTGCCCGGAGAGGACTACAACATCGGGGCGGGCCGGGAGATCAACGGGATCACGGTGGCTGACACGGTGCTTCGTCTCCTCGATAAGCCTCCCTCCCTGAAGCAGTACGTCAGCGATCGGCCCGGCCACGACCGGCGCTACGCCCTCGACTCCACCAAGCTCCGCACTCTCGGCTGGGAGCCGCGCATCGACGTCGAGAAGGGGATGGAGATGACGGTGCGCTGGTACGTGGAGCACGAGGAGTGGTGGAGACCGCTCAAGAGCGGGGAGTTCTGGGCCTTCTACCAGCGCAACTACAGGACGGTGACGCCCCTCCCGGGCTCGGGCGCCGGCTGAGCGGTCCGGGGATGCGGATCGAGATCATCGGCTCCCGCGGGCAGCTCGGACGCGAGCTGCTGTGGACCCTGGCGGGCACATCGCACCGGGCCACCGGGCATGACGTCGAGGCCGTCGACATCCGTGACCCCGGATCGGTCGGTGCCCTGCTGGACCAGGTGCGGCCCGACGCCGTCATCAATTGCGCCGCCTGGACGCGGGTGGACGCCGCCGAGACCGAGGAGGCGGCGGCCTACGCCGTCAACGCCGAGGGTCCGCGGGTGCTGGCCGAGGCCTGCCGGCCGCGCGGCGTCCTCCTCTGCCACCTGAGCACGGATTACGTCTTCGATGGCACCGCGACCGAGCCCATCGACGAGGCGGCCACGCCCCACCCGCAGAGCGCCTATGGTCGGGGGAAGCTCGCCGGCGAGGAGGCGGTCCGCGCTGCCCTGACCTCCCACCAGATCGCCCGCACGGCCTGGCTCTACGGCCAGGAGGGGCCCAACTTCGTGCTCACCATGCTGAGGCTGGCCCGGGAGCGGGCTGCGCTGCGCGTGGTCGCCGACCAGTGGGGCTCGCCCACCTGGACGGGGCACCTCGCCCCTGCCCTGGTCCGGCTGGTCGAGCGCGGTGAGCCCGGCACCTACCACCTCACCAACTCCGGGACGACCAGCTGGCATGGCTTCGCCGAGGCCATCGTCGCGGAGGCGGGGCTCAGCGTGCCGGTGGAGGCGATCCAGACCGCCGACTACCCCACCCCGGCACCCCGCCCCGCGTACTCGGTGCTGGCCAACCGCGCCTGGCAGGCCCTGGGGGAGGCCCCGCTGCCCGCGTGGCGGGAGGGGCTGCGCGCCTACCTGGCGGAGCTCGCCGGCCGGCCTCCGCAGCCCGCTGCGACGTGACCGACATCCTGGTGCTCGCCAACGAGCACGTCAACCGGCGGATGGCAGGGCCCTCGATCCGCTCCTTCGAGTTCTCCCGGGTGCTGAGCGCGGACGGGCACCGGGTGACCCTGGCGTCGCCCTTTCCCAGCGACCTCCCGCCCCAGCCCTTCGCGGTGACCACCTACGACGCGTCGAGCCTGCCGGCCCTGCTGGCGGATCACCGCGTGGTGATCCTCCAGGGGTGGGTGATGGAGCGCTTCCCCCTGCTCCGCGAGGCGGACGTCCGGCTGGTCATCGATCTCTACGACCCCTTCCCGCTGGAGGTGCTCATCCTCTTCGCGAAGGAGCCGCTGGAGAAGCGCCTGGAGGCCCAGCGGGACTCGATCCGGGCCGTCACCGACCAGGTCCGTGACGGCGACCTCTTCCTCTGCGCCAGCGAGAAGCAACGCGACTACTGGCTGGGATGGCTGACCGCGGCGAGCCGGGTCAACCCGCTCACCCATCGGCAGGACCCGACCCTCCGCTCGCTCCTCGACGTCGTGCCCTTCGGGGTTCCCTCGGAGCCGCCCCGCCGCCGGCACCCGGCCATCCGCGGCGTCATCGACGGCATCGGCGAGGGCGACCTCGTGGTGCTGTGGGGTGGAGGCATCTACAACTGGTTCGACCCCGTCACCCTGATCCGCGGGGTGGAGATCGCGGCCCGGCGCCTCCCGGGCCTCCGCCTCGTCTTCATGTCCACCGGGCATCCCAACCCGGAGATCCAGACCATGTGGACGCAGGTCGAGGCGCGGCGGGTGGCCGGCGAGCTCGGCCTGCTCGGCACCCACGTCTTCTTCAACGAGAGCTGGGTCGCGTACGAGGACCGGGCCGACTGGCTGCTCGACGCCGACATCGGCGTCTCCACCCACTTCGACCATGTGGAGACCCGCTTCTCCTTCCGGACCCGGATCCTCGACTACTTCTGGTCCGGGCTGCCGGTGATCTGCACCGCCGGCGACACCCTTGCCGACGATATCGAGCGGCTGGGCATCGGGGTGACCGTCCCTCCGGAGAGCCCCGAGGCCGTTGCGCGCGCGCTGGTGGAGTTGGCGGAGGATGCCGCAAGGCGCCGGGAATGTGGCGCACGGTCGGTGGCCCACGCGGCGTCGCTCACCTGGCCGGCAGCAGCGGCGCCGCTCCGCCGCTTTTGCGCCGATCCGCGCCCTGCAGCTGACCGCGAGCCGGGGCTGGCCCGGCTGCCGGTCCCCTTCACCCCGACGCGGGACGACGTCGCCGGCGCTCCTGAGGCCTTCACTGCGGCCGACGCGCCGCCCCCGCGTCCGGGCCTCCCCTACCGAGCGCTGCGCTCCGCCTACCGGGGGCTCCCCTCGGGGATCCGACGCTCCACGTGGTTCTCGAGCGCCCTCGCGAGGGTGCTGCGCACGCTCGGCCGCCGCGGAGAGCGCCGCCGGTAGACGGGGCCGGCTCAGAACCCTCCGTGGGGGATGAGATATTGGGCGAAGACGTACGCGTCCAAGCCGGCGAAGATGGCCGGCCAGAGCCACGGAAGAACATGGCGCGCCGCCGCGGGTAAGCCCCTCACCGAGTCGGTCCCGGCGACGAGAAGGAGGCTCCAGGCGGTGATGGCGACCAGCAGGTACCGCCCCTCAGCCTGGGTCGTCTCGCGGATGATCAGCACCCAGCTGACGATCGACCCGGCAGCCGCGAGCCCGAGCGCCGAGACGCCCAGCGGCGACAGCCCTCGGCCACCCCAATGCCGCCAGACGACCCAGGCTCCGCCTGCCAGGCACACCAGCGCTAACAGGCTCACCCCGATGTCCAGCGACCATGGCAGGGTGAGCTGATTCGCCCCACCGTCGAACCAGACGCTGTTCAGGAGCTGATGGAACGAGAAGTTGAGCACCGATGGATCCAGGGATGGCACGGGGCGTACCAGACCTGCCACGAGCTTCGTGAGGTAGGTCCGGGTGGCGCCACTCGCCAGCGGGTCGCCGTACAGGGCGACGTTGCGGGCGAACCACCATCCGCTGAGGGCGGCGAAGGCGACCGCGGCGGCGAGGAGATCTCCCGTCCGCCCCCGGCGCACCGACACCGCGGCGAGGAGCAGCAGCAGAAGGCCGGCGACCGGGACCGACGTGAGCTCTGTGATGGCCGCCAAGCCCAGGAACACCCCGACCGTGGCAGCCCAGAGCCGATGTCGCCCACCACCGCGCAGCCAGAGGAGGAGGGCGAGCAGGGCCAGCGCGCAGAGTGCGAAGTTGAGGGATTCGTTGGAGACGGCGGCGGAGACGACGTCGAACTTGGGCCAGAGGCCGACCGCTGATGCAACCGCCGACGAGATCGAGAGCCGCCGAGTGAGCACCCACCCCGAACCGAATGACGCCATCACGACGATCAGTCCGTATCCGATGCTCGGCAACCGGAGTAGGTGGACGTCGACCGCCATCTGACGTTCCGCGGTGGTCGTGTACGTGTGGTCGAAGCCGTCAAGGTTGGCCGCGCTGGTCGGTGCGGGCGGCAGCGAAGGTGTGAACGGCTGCATCCCGAGGACCTTCATCCAGACCGCGAGCGAGATGTAGTACAGGGGCGGCTGATGAGACTCGTCTCCGTTCTGAACACTGATCAGGGGCAGCGCGTAGTGGCTCCGGATGTAGAGGGCGTACTGGATGTGATCGCCCTCGTCGTTGTTGCTCAGGGCGGGGGTGCGCAGGCTCATGGCGAGCGTCACCGCCAGAAACAGGGCGCAGGGGACCGCCAGAGCGATGGCGAACCGGGCCCGGTGGCCGGCGATCACGCCCCGGGCCTCAGCCGCATCGTCGAACCGCGCCCACCAGTCGTCTCCATGATTCGTCGCCGGCGATCAGCCCCCGCCAAGGCCGCAGATCGTGGTGGTCCCGGCCGGCAGCGTCAGCAGGGTGGCGACGCCGCTCGCCGTCACCTCGAGATACGTCTTCTGGCCGGCCGTCAGCCCGAACGTGCTGGTCGCGGACGAGGCGACGCCGGGAGTTCCGGTGAGACTCAGCTGGAGGGTCATCTCCGAGCTCTGCTCGGTCGACATGGCGACGGCGCCGGGGCCGGCGAAGTCGAGCTGGAGCACCGACGTCCCGCTGGCCGAGCCCGCGGACACGCAGCCGTCACCGGTGGCGGTCACCAGAGGGAGCGACGCGGGGTCGATGCGGGGGGCCTGGCCGGTGCCGGTCGGCGCGCTCGAGCTGATGCCCACCTGGAGGAAGAGCTCCGCATTCAGCATGTCGGTGACCGACACCGGCGCGTCGGCCGAGATGCTGCCCGTGCTGATCATCGAGCGGAGCATGTCGACGGTGAGGTTGCCGGAGTGAACCGGTTCGACCCCGGCCCCACCGGTGACCGCCAGCGGTGCGCCGCTCTGGAGCAGGTGAGCCGCTGCCAGGACCTGCCCTTCCGTGGTGGTGGTGATGGGATTCCAGGTCTGGACGAAGGTGACCCAGCTGCCCACGCTGCCCACCACCGCCAGGCCGCAGGCGGTGAGGACCACGACCCTTCCGGTCACTCCCCGCCGCGCCAGGCGCGTCAGCACATCAGCGGTGGCGGGGAGCAGCAGGGCGATGCCGATGTAGCCGTAGCGGGTGAGGGTCGACTCCCACAGCCCGGCGGTCACCCGGTCGACGCCGAGCAGGACGAAGTAGAGCAGGGCGACTCCCGCCGAGGCGAAGACGAAGGCCGTGTTGGTCCGGATCCGCCGGCGTTCGAGGAAGAGCCAGACGAGGAGCGCCACGAACAGGATGGGACCGAAGCCACTCCACCCGACCGTGGCACCGACCGCGCTGGTGAGCCCGGTCCAGGCGTAGTCGAAGACCAGGAAGTGCTGCCAGAGCGGCCCAGGTTGGAGGGAGAGGTACTCCCTCCCGATCGCCGCGAACCAGGCCAGGTACACGACGGCCGGCAGCACGGCCACCCGGAATGCGGCCCGCCAGCCTCGTCGGAGCAGGGCCAGGAGGGCGTAGAGGAAGACCATGATCACGCCGACGCCGGAGCACATGACGGCCGCGACCCCGAGCGGCCAGGTGAGCAGGTCGCGACCTGAGCCCGCCTCGGTGTGGTCGACGAGGAAGGCCGCGGCCAGCCCGAGAGCGACCGGCAGGACGAAGCTGACCTGGAACCAGGACCAGACGTTCTCGACACCGCCTCCGACGACCACGAAGACGGCGGCCAATCCGGTGGCCACCCAGGGGTCGGCTCCGAGCCGGCGCATCCAGCGCCACAGCAGGTGGACGACGGCGAGATGGGCGGCGATGTCCATCAGCGCGTAGGGGAGGAAGGAGCGCAGCCCGTACACCTTGTAGAGACCCAGGGTGAGCAGGATCGGCACCGTGGACCAGTGGCCGTTGTGGGGCACGAGGAGGTTGAGGGAGGTACCCGGCTGCATCCTCCCGAAGAACTCGAACTCATCGCCGAGGAACCAGTTGCTCCGGTCGAGGTAGAGGATGACCGCGACGCCCACGATCAGCGAGAGGTAGTGGGCCGGAGCGGCGGCGTCTCTCGCGAGCTCGATCCAGCCCTGCCTGCGCTGCGCCGAGACGGCTCGTGCGGGTGGCGAATCGTCCCGCGGCGCATCGCCGGCCGGGACGGCGCCCTCAGCCGGCGACACCGCAGACCGTGGTGACCCCCGGCGGCAGCGAGATCAGCGGGGCGGTGCCGGCCGCGGTGACGTTCAGGTACACGGTCTGGCCTGCGCCGACCGGGAAGCTGTTGGTCGCCGTGAGATCCAGGGGGTCGCCCTGGGGGGCGAGCTGGACGACGATGTCACCGCCTCCGCTCGGCGTGATCTCGACCGACCCCGCCGACGTGAAGACGAGCCGCAGCACCGCCGGCGAGGCACCGTTGGCCACGGTGTAGCAGCTGCCCCCCGACGACTCGGGAGCCGGCTGGACGTCGTTCCCGATCGTCGGTTGAGGCCCGGTGTCGAGCGGCGTCCGGGTGACGCTCACCTGCAGGTAGAGCGAGGCGTTCAGGGTGTCGGTGGCGGTGATGGCCGTGCCCAGGGGGATCGCCCCGGCCGCGAGCATCGAGCGCAGGTCGCCGAGTGTCAGGTTGGGCGAGTTGGCCGGTGCCACCTCGGCCGCGTCGCCCACCGCGAGCGGCGCACCGCCCGTGGCCAGGTGGGCGGCGGCAAGGATCTGGCCCTCCGTCCCCTCCTGGATGGGGTTGTTCGTGAACAGCCAGGTGGAGATGCCCGCGACCCCGTTGACGGCGACCACCGCGGTGAGTGCCAGCGCCACGAACCGGCCGGTCAGCGAGCGCCGCGTCAGCTGGGTCAGCGCAACCGCGGTCACCGGGAGCAGAAGGATCACCCACTCGTACGCGTAGTGGCTGAAGGTGGACTCCTGCACCCCGAGGGAGATGCGCCCCACCCCGATGGTGGCGAAGAAGATCAGGGCCACCGGGGGCCCCGCGAAGGCGAACGCCAGGGGGCCGCGCGCCAGGCGCCGGTTGAGGTACAGCCACACCCCGAGCCCGAGGGCGAGCGCCCCGCCCAGCCCGGTCCAGCCGGTGGTGCCCTCGATCGCGCTGGTGAGGCCGGTCCAGACGTACTGCACCACCAGCGGGAGGTCGTACTTGGGTGCGGGGGTCGTTGAGATCGCCTTGTGCCCGATCAGCGCCAGCCACACCAGGTAGACGACGGCAGGCACGCAGGCGGCGCGGAGGGCGGCCAGCCAGCCCCGGCGGAGCAGGGCGAGCGCGGCGCCGAGCAGGACGGCGCAGACGCCGATCCCCGAGCACATGATGGCGGCCACCCCGAAGATCCAGTAGCCGGTATCCCGATCCCACCGGCTGGGGCCCGAGTAGTCGAGGAGGAAGGCACCCAGCAGGCCGAGCACGCAGGGGAGGACGAAGCCGATCTGGAAGGAGGAGGTGAGGTTCTCGACACCGCCGCCCAGCACGATGAAGGCTGCGGCGAGGCCGGTGGCGAGCCAGGGATCCACGTCGAGCCGGCGCATCCAGCGCCAGAGCAGATGGGCCACCGCCAGGTGGGCGATCAGGTCGAGAGCGATGTAGGGGACGTAGCTGCGCAGACCGACGAGCTTGTACAGACCCAGGTTGAGGAGGATGGGGATGGTCGACCAGTGCTCGTTGTGGGGGAAGAAGAGACTGAGCGACTGGCCCGGCTGGAACCGGTTGAAGAACTCGAAGATGTCGCCGACGAACCAGAGGTGGCGGTCCATGTAGAGGAGGAACGCGAGCCCGATGACGAGCGAGAGATAGTGGGCGGGCGCCGCCAGCTCCTCGAGGCGCTCGCCGAGCGGGCGCAGGGGCGGTCGCTCCGCGGACGGCCGGGGCGCCTCCCGGGGCGCCGTGCCGGTGCTTGCGGCTCCACCCGCGCTGGTCATCACCGGATCACCGGAGGACGCGGTGTCGCTGCTCATCCAGCTCCCCGCTCAGATGGTCCCCGCGGCGATCGCCTGCTCGATCCAGGGGACGACCTCGTCGAGCATCGCGTCCAGCGAGGTGGTTGCGGTGAAGCCGAGGATGCGCGCTGCCTTCTCCACAGAGGGGACACGGCGCTGGACGTCATGCTCGTAGGGCGGATCGCAGACATAGCGGAAGGGCGCGTCACTTCCCCGGATTCGCTTCCAGATCGTCTCGGCGAGCTCGAGCACGGTGGTGGAGACCGGCGTCGAGAGGTTGAAGTCCTCGTTGAGCGCGGCCGGGCTCTCCATGGCCGTGACGATGCCCCTGGCCAGGTCCCCGCCGTAGGTGTAATGGCGGATCTGGCTGCCGTCGCCGAGGAGGTGAAGGGGGTCCTGACCCCGCAGCACCTTCTGGACCAGGTCCGGGACGACGTGGCTCATGGCCAGCTTGACGTTGCCGCTCGGCACCTCCACGTCACCCAGAGCGCGCGCCTCACCGACCCCCACGCAATTGAAGGGACGAACGATCGTGTACGGGAGGCCGTGCTGCTCCCAGGCGGCCCGGGCGAAGTACTCGACGGCCAGCTTCTGGAAGCCGTAGGAGGAAAGCGGCGGTGGGATCTTGCGCTCCTGCCCCTCGACCGACGGCCACGAGTCCGTCGACTCGAAGACCATCGAGGAGCTCATATAGGTCACCTTCTGCAGACGGTGGTCGCGGTGGGCGGCGATCGCCGCGTCGCACGTCGCCGCCATGATCCGTTCGTTGGTGGCAAGCAGGTCATAGGCGTACGCGTGGAAGTACGAGATCCCACCGATCATCGCCGCGCCCGCGATCAGATGATCGCAGCCGGCGAGGAGCCCGGCCATCAGCTGGGGGTCGCGGGCATCGCCCTCGACGAGCTGGTAGCCCGGGTTGGTGTCGTATGACTTGGCGACCCTCCCGTACTTGGAGAGGTTGTCCAGCCCTACCACCTCATGGCCACGACGCAGCAGCTCCTCGACGACGTAGCCGCCGATGAAGCCGGCGGCTCCGGTGACCACTACCCTGCTCAAGCTCTCTCCTCACGGCGGGCCGCCGTCTCGGCTCGGAGCGGCGGAGCCCTGCGCGCCACACCAGGTGACCCTCGGGTGGCGATCGGCGGCATGCTACCAGACGCCGAGGCTGGTCAAGCTAGACCGCGGGCCGGGGAGGCCCGTGTCACGGACCCAGCTTGAGTGGCGGCTTGGGCCGTGACGTGACCAGAAGTGTGGGGCCGTGCTTCGACCGACGAGCGCGTCCGGCTGTAACGGGGCGACCCCACGCCCCGTTCAACGGTCATGCTCGTGGCGGCATGGTGCGTCACAGCCTCGACCCGTCCATCCCTCCGGCGGAGAGGTCGGGCACGCCCCTGGCGGGCTGAGATGCACAACCCAGTGTCGCCGGCTCAGGAGCCGCTGGCGGCAGGACCCCATCGGAGGCTCGCCGCTACCGCCACCGCGCTGGCCCTCATCGCGGTGGGGGGCTTCGTCGTCGGCTGCGCTCCCGGTCATGGGAATGGGAGTCCAGCAAACACAGGAGCCGCGACCCCCGGTGCTTTGGAAACCGCCAGTCCCCATTCCTCGGTCACGCCATCGCCCACCTCCGCTCTCACGATCCCGACCAGTGGTCCGACGGCCACGGCCGCCGGCACGCTCACGCCGACGCTGACCCCCACCCCGGGCCAGGTGGCCGGCGCGATCGAGACTTACGAGCTGCCCGCCCCCGGCGAGGGCCAGGAGGTCAACGGCATCACGGCAGGTCCGAACGGGGCAGTCTGGTTCGCCTGGGGGAGTCCCTCCGGGAGCGCTGGGGGCATCGGCTCGATCACGGCGGGAGGGACCATCTCGCTGTTTCCGCTCACCTCGTCCGATGCGGGGCCCGTGAACGACCTGGCCTGGGGCGGCGGAAGCATCTGGACGCTCGAGGATCTCGGTGGCCAGTCGTACGTCGGGCAGTGGACCACCGGCGGCACTCTTCAGCAGCAGTTCCCGATTCCCGGAGTCGCAGCCTTCCGGCTGGTCTGGGGCCCGGACAGCGCGCTCTGGTTCACCGCGGTCGCCACCTCGTCCCAGATCGACCCCGGTGGTTTCATCGGGTGGATAAGCGCATCCGGAGTGGTCACCACCTACCAGCTTCCCGCATCCGTGGCGGGGCAGGCTCCGCAGTCCATCGTGGTCGGGCCGGATGGTGCTCTCTGGTTCGATGTCCCCGCCGCGTCCAGCGTCGGCAGGATCACCACCCCGGGGACGGTCAGCATCTACCCCATCCCGCAGGCCATGAACGAGGGCACCAACCAGAACATGAACGCCCTGACGGTCGGCTCGGACGATGCGCTGTGGGAGATCTACTGGGCCGATGACGAGCTGGTCCGCATCTCCGCCGACGGTTCGATGCAGGAGTTCCCGGTACCCGGGTGCGCCAGCACTAACATGGACGACATCGCCTCCGGTCCCGACGGGAATCTCTGGCTGACCATGCAGTCGCCAAACGACTCGGCTGTGTGCACCGTGTCCACCGATGGGATCGTCACCGGCGTCTACCCGCTGACGGGCACGGTCGCGGCCAACACCTACCCCACCGTCATCGCGGCCGGTCCCAACGGCGACTTCTGGTTCGGCGTCGTGTTGGGATACATCGCCAGCCTGAACCCCTCGCTGCCTTCTCCCTGAGCGCCGGCCATCACGGGGCGGCCCCCGCCGGCCCCGGCATGGCCACGCCGCAGAGGCGTTCTGATGCGGCCGAGAACGTGAGCACCGCGATCGTGCCGGCCGCGCTCACGTTCAGGTAGGCAGGACCCGCCGGTATCTCCAGACCGCGAGCAGCGGTTAGCGAGGCCGGGCTGGCCACCCAGGCCAGCTGCAGACTCGAGCTTCCCGACGTTTCGGAGATCAGCTCGACCGACCCCGCCGAGCCGAAATCGAGGCCGACCTCGGCCTGCCCAGTGGGCGAGGCGGCCGAGATGCAGCCCCCGCCGTCGTCGCGCACCATCGCCCGGTACGCGGGAAGCACGGTCGGCGGTCGGCCCGTCGGGAGCAACGCGGTTGGGGTGACGCTCACCTGGAGGTACACAGCCGCATCCAGCAGGTCCGCTCTGCTGACGGGCAGGTCAGTGGGGAACGCGCCTGTCTGGATCATCGAGCGCAGCAGCCCGACGCTCGGGCCGTCCGGGAGAGCGACGGTATCGCCCACCGCGAGCGGCGCCTCCGCAGTGATCAGTCGAGCGGCCCCCAATGTGGTGGCGCGCATCTCCGTGGTCATGAAGGGGGTGAACGTCTGCGTGAGCACGGCAAGCCCGGCCACGCCGTTGACGGCCCAAGCAGCCGCCGCGGCCAGCACCACCCCGCGTCCCAGGGTGGGCGATCGACGGCTGATGCGGCTGAGTGCCAGGGCGGCGGCGGGGAGGACCAGAGCAACGCAGACGTAGGCAAAGCGAGAGGAGGTGGCCTCCACAGCGCCGAGCGAGACGCGCGCCACGCCCGTCCCAAGGAAGAACACCGGGACCATCAGGGCCGCGGCGAAGGCGAGCGCCTGAGGCCCAGCCGCGAGGCGGCGCTCCCGGTACAGCCACGCGCTGAGCACGAGCACGAGCAGCGCCCCCACCCCTGCCCAGCCGGTCGTCCCGTCGAGGGCGGCCGTGATGCCCGTCCAGACGTATTGGGCGAGGAGGGGGAGATCCTGCCGGGTGGTGGGGGTCGCCGAGGGGGCGCCGTGGGCGATCAGCACCAGCCAGGCGAGAAACACCAGGGCTGGGACGGATACGACCCGAAGCGCGGCTACAGGCCCGCGCCGCAGCAGGGCGACGAGACCGCAGAGCGCCACCATGAAAGCCCCCACGTCCGAGGACATCAGACTCAGTAGGGCCAGCGGCCAGAAGGCTAGGTCACGGCCAATCCCCAGTTCAGAGTGATCGACAAGCAGGGCCCCGAGCAAACCGAAGATCAGCGACATCGTGAAGCTGACCTGGAACCAGTACCAGAACTCCTCGGTCCCGTCGATCGTCCCCCCGGCCATGACCAGGAAGACCGCCGTCAGGGCGGTGGCAACCCAAGGGTCGGCGCCGATCCGCCCCATCCAGCGCCAGAGCACGTGGGCGAGGGCCAGGTGGGCCGCCAGCATCCAGAAGGTGTAGGGCAAGACCGTGTGCAGGCCAAACCACTTGTAGAGGCCGAGGGTGACCAGAAGGGGAACGGTCGACCACTGTTCGTAGTAGGGGGCCAGCAGGTTGAGTGCGTGTCCCGGCTGCATCCGGATGAAGAAGCCGAACTCGTCACCGCTGAACCAGGTCACACGATCGACGTAAAGGAGCAGGCAGAAGGCGGCGGCCAGCGACAGGTAGTGGGCCGGCGTCGCGAGCGCGACGAAGCGCTCTCCCAGCCAGGACGCGACGCGGGGCGAGCGAGCGGCCGCCGGCTGCGCAGTCTCCGCCAGCATCGGCGGGGATGCTACCAGGCACGTGGGAGGCCCGCCGGGAATGCCAGTGAACCTGTTTGAATTGTTTGGGCCGTTCATCCCCGTCTGCCGGCCTGGACCCAGGCGCGCCCATCGCTTCGCGGAGATGAGCGAGCCGGGGCCGCCCCTACCGGTCTGATCGCTGCGCTTGGCGCGACTGCGATCTCGTCTCCTCGCCGGCCGGTATACTCCGGCCTCGTACCAGTTCGGGGAATCGGGAGATCGCCCGTGTTCGAGCGCGACGTCGCCATCATCGGCGGGTGTGGGCACGTGGGGCTGCCCCTCGGGATCGCCTTCGCGGACCGGGGCCAGTCGGTGGTGCTGTACGACACCAACGCCCGGGCGGTCGAGACGGTCAACGGGGGTCGCATGCCCTTCTTCGAAGAGGGGGCCGATGAGCTGCTGCCCCGGGTCCTGGCGACCGGGAAGCTCACCGCCACCACCGACGGCCGGGCGGTCAGCACCGCCGAGGCGGTGGTCGTCGTGATCGGCACGCCGGTCGACCGCTTCCTCAACCCCGAGATCGGGGCGGTGCTCCACGCCGTCGAGGCCGAGGCCGGCAACCTGGTGGACGGGCAGCTGCTGGTGCTCCGGAGCACGGTCTATCCGGGCGTGACCGCCATGGTCGCCAAGCGCATGGCGGAGCTGGGCAAGGCGGTCGACGTGGTCTTCTGCCCGGAGCGCATCGCCGAGGGGTACGCGCTGCGCGAGCTGAGCTCGCTGCCCCAGATCGTCTCGGGCCGTGACCCGCGGGGCTTGGAGCGCGCCGCCACCCTCTTCCGACTG